>Ga0208332_100003_pt1 | contig 290358 bp, 250 predicted proteins | sample DeeseametaMP1493_FD_184186 | JGI IMG/M metagenome (GOLD analysis project Ga0208332, IMG submission 184186) | Marine microbial communities from the Deep Pacific Ocean - MP1493 (SPAdes) | ecosystem: Environmental > Aquatic > Marine > Oceanic | place: South of Fiji, South Pacific Ocean | collected...
GATCTAGGGTTAGGAGTCACACAATCACTCCAGGTTGAAATAGTGCTCACCCACCAGCGGCTCGGTGACCAGCGTTCTCCGGTTGCACCAGCTCCAGCCGAAGACTCGCCGATCAAGTCCCATTAGGCTGGCGGCATGAAGAGGGAACGGTGGTTGCCGCGAACGCGTCACTCCGCAACCGCCACGGCGATCATCGTGTCCCTGTGTGCGGTGACCCTGTTTCTCGGTTACCTGAACAAGGCGCGTTGCGCGATCGCGCCGTTCTACGACAACGGTCGCAGCACCGCGTTCGACCTGATCAAGGACACTCGCGTCTGCTATTCCGACATCCAGTTCCTGTGGCTGGGTCGCGACATCGACAATCACGTTTTCCCGTATCTGGACGGTGCCATCAACTCCGATGGAATCCTGACGGGGGGAACCGTCGAATACCCGGTGCTGAGCGGGCTGCTGATGTGGCTGGGCGCGATCCCCGCGCACACCGATGCCGAGTTCCTGCTCTACTCGGCGCTGCTGCTCGCACCCTTCGGTCTCCTGACCGCCTGGATGCTCGGACGGCTGGCGGGCAATGCCGCTCTTCTGTGGTCCGTCGGGCCGCCACTGGTGATGTACGCATTCCACAACTGGGAGCTGCCGGTGGTCGCCTCCGCGGTCGGCGCCGTGTTCGTCATGAACACACGGTGGTCGCTGCGCACCCGCTCCATCATCGCAGCGGTTCTGCTCGGCATCGGGTTCTGCCTCAAGTTGTATCCCGGGGCGTTCGTGCTTCCGCTCGCCGCTTACGTCGCCTACGAGGGAGCTCGCGGCCGAGGCCGCTTCGACATCCGCGGCGGACTGTCAGTCATCGCGGCGGCAACGGCAACCGTGATAGCGATCAATCTTCCGTTCGCCGTGCTCGGTTACGAGGGCTGGCGGGCGTCGTTCGCGTTCCAGACGCTGCGGCAGTCCGACATCACGACCAATTCCATCTGGTACTGGGGCATGCGGCCGCTCTACTTCGTCGACGGTGTGCCCGAGGATGGATCCGAGCAGGCCGAAGCAGCGTTCCAGAACGCCGTCGACGTGCTGTCGCCACTCTTGGTGTTCGCGGCATTCGGGCTCGCGCTGTGGCTCGGCGCCCGGCGCGCCAGGGTCGATAACCTCTACCCGTGGGTCGCGGTGAGCGGATCGATGCTCTGCGGCTTCCTTCTCCTGCACAAAGTGCACTCACCGCAGTACACCCTGTGGCTCGTGCCGTTCTTCGTATTGCTCCGCGTGCCATGGCCCCTCGTCGCCGCCTACCTGGTGGCTGATCTGTCGATGGGCATCGGCATCTTCAAGTACTTCGCCGCGCTCTCCCAGGAAACAGACGAAACCACCGAGGAGTTCTTCGTCGAGGTCGGCGTCTGGGGCCGAGCAGTACTACTGGTCGTGTTCTTCTTTCTGTTCCTCCGAGCGCAGACCAGGTTCGAGCAGGAACCGTCCGCGAGGCTGCCCGTCACCGCCGACGTCCCCGTAGGGTCGGTTCGCCAGTAACGAACCGACCCCGCTGTTCGACAATTGCTCAGAGGGCAGGCAAGCTGAACACACGAGCCGGGGGGCGACGGCATGGCACACAGCGCGGGGGAGCCGATGACGGTCGATGAACCGATTTCAAGACACGGTCGGTTGCGCCGTATAGGACTCGTGGAGGACCACGAATCGGTCGCGGTGGGGCTGGGAGCGATCCTCGCCGACGAGGCCGACTTGGAACTCGTTTCCGTTACCGCAACCGTCGATGAACTGGTCGAACTCGGCGAGAAGCTCGATCTCGTCGTACTCGATCTTCGCCTCGGTGACGGCTCGTCACCCCGCTCGAACGTCGAGAAACTGCACGCCCTCGGCGTCCAGGTGTTGGTCTACACCGGTGCCGAGAACCCATTCCTCGTCCGCTCGGCGGCGCGTGCCGGAGTGCTCGGTGTCGTCCGTAAATCCGAACCGGCTGCGGCCATCGTCGCCGCCATCCGTAGTGCGGCCGCCGGCGACCAGGTGGTGACGACGGATTGGGCGGCGGCGATCGATGGGGACCCACAACTACCCGACGTCGGCCTGAGCCCGCGTCAGCGAGAGGTGCTCGCGTTGTACGCATCTGGCGAGAAGGCCGGACGCGTTGCGCGTCTGGCCGGCCTCTCGGAGCAGACGGTCAACGACTACCTGGTTCGGATCAGGAACAAGTACGCCGAAGCAGGGCGGCCTGCGCCGACCAAGACCGATCTCTACAAGCGAGCGGTCGAGGACGGGTGGCTACCGATGCCGGAAGTGCCGCCACAGACCTGATCGAAATCGTCATCACGCGGTTGCACATGCGGAGGTTGTGGTTTCAATGCCCCTAGTTTTCAGGGCAGACAACCTGGCAGTCAGCTGAGAAAATTCTGCAAGGAACGGTTGCGCCGCGGCGCAACCGTCATCGGGTTCGGGGGAGGAACATCATGTCTGTCGAGTTCAGCACGGGGGAGGAATCAACGGTCGGTCGGATCACGGAGATCCCTCCCGGCCGACCGATGTCCCTCGTTCCGGCAATGCAGTCTCCGCCGATTCGGATTCCACGGGCCGCGGCTTCGGCAGGACCGTTCAAGCCACGGCCGATGCTGACAAAACGTGAGATTCAAGTACTCACCGGATGGATCAGGTGCGATTCCAAGCTTGCCGTCGCGAACTCTCTCTTCATCTCGCTAGGCACCGTGAACACGCACCTGACCCGCATCCGTGCCAAGTACGCCGCTGTCGGCCGGCCGGCATCGACCAAGGCTTCCCTCGTCGCCCGCGCCCTGCAGGACGGGCTGATCGACATCGCGGACCTGTAAGGCGCGTCGACTCACACGTGCGTGGGGGTGGCGCTGTCTTGTGCTTCGACCTTCCGGTTGCGCATCACCGAGCCGATGAACGCTGCGCCGATGAAGAAGACGCCGACGAGTCCGGTGATGATCTCGTTGATGTGTACCCCGATGGACACCATCAAGATGAGCGCGAGCGCGCCGATTGCCCAGTGCGCGCCGTGCTCGAGATACACGTACTCCGACAGCGTGCCCTTGCGGACGAGGAAGACGGTGATGGACCGCACGAACATCGCGCCGATGAAGCCAAGGCCGAGGGCGATGATGATGGGGTCTGCGGTGATCGCGAACGCGCCGATGACGCCGTCGAACGAGAACGATGCGTCGAGCACTTCGAGATAGAGGAACAGAAAGAAGCCGGCCTTGCCGGTCGCCTTGGCCAGGGCTGTCGGTCCGCCGGCGGCGTCTTCTGAGTCGTTCTCGACGTGGAACAGTTCTCCCAGCCCGTTGACTGCGATGTAGGTAACCATCCCCAGGACACCCGCGACCATGACTGTCGAGATCTTGTCGTCCTCAGCGAGGAACTCGGCGGTGAGGACCAAGATGATGCTGGCGACCACGACGGAGAGCTGGTTGAGGCGCCCGATCCGCGCGAGAGGCCTTTCCAGCCAGCTGAGCCAGGTGATCTCGCGGTGCTCGAAGATGAACCCGAGGAACAACATCAACAGGAACATTCCGCCGAAGGCCGCGATCTGCGGGTGCGCGTCGGTCAACAGGGTCTCGTAACTGGGACTGCCATCCGGGAAGGTTGCGGCTCCGTCGGCGGGCGGGTTCAGCGCCAGATCGATGGCTGCCACCGGACCGAGACCCGAGGCTGCCCAGACGATGATGAGGGGGAACAGCAATCGCATGCCGAACACGGCGATGATGATGCCGATCGTCAGGAAGATCCTCTGCCAGAACTCACTCATCCGCCGCAGAACGGTGGCGTTGATGACGGCGTTGTCGAAGGAAAGTGACACCTCGAGGACGCCGAGGATCGTCACCAGAAACAATGCCTGCCATCCGCCGTAGAGAAAGGCGACGATCATCGACACGATCGTGACGCCGATGGACCATCCGAAGATGCGCACAACCACGGTGAGTGGCCTTTCTGTAGCGGGCAGAGGGAGGGAAGACGAGAAAACCCCGCTTCATCATGAACGATGAAGCGGGGCAAACCCCAATCATGGAACTGCCTTTACTAGACGTTTACCCCGAAATCACGGGCAATTCCGGCGAGGCCCGATGCGTAGCCCTGCCCGACCGCACGGAACTTCCACTCGGCGCCATTGCGGTAGAGCTCACCGAACACCATTGCCGTCTCCGTGGACGCGTCCTCGGAGAGGTCGTAGCGCGCGAGCTCGTTGTTGTCCGCCTGGTTCACGACACGGATGAAGGCATTGCGAACCTGACCGAACGACTGCGAACGCGCATCGGCGTCGTAGATCGAAACGGGGAAGGTGATGGTGTCGACATTCGGCGGGACCGCTGAGAGATCGACCTTGATCGCCTCGTCGTCACCCTCACCTTCACCGGTGAGGTTGTCACCGGTGTGCTCGATGGCACCGTCAGGAGTCTTGAGGTTGTTGAAGAAGACGAAGTGCTGATCGCTCAGCGCCTTCTTATCGGCGCCCAGAGCGATTGCGCTGGCGTCGAGATCGAAGTCCGTGCCGGTCGTCGAACGCACATCCCAACCGAGACCGACCGTAACGGCGGTCATGTTCGGAGCTGCCTTGGTGAGTGAAACGTTGCCGCCCTTGCTGAGGCTGACGCCCATGAGAAGTCCTTTCGCAATGAGTTCCTGTCCGGAATTCACCGTAGTGGTCTCGTGTCCGCTAGGTCACTGTTCGTCCTGCTTCTCTACGCCAACGCGCATCCGACCCGGAGAAGTTCCCGTCAGTAGTATCGACAAGGTGACAACCCGCCGACCTGGACTCTTTCGCCGACTCGGTGGGTCCGCTCCCGGAGCACCCGGAGCCGGAGACAGTTCCGCGCAGGGCACGGCGGTCGCAGCGTTTCTGGACATGGACAAACGGCAGTCCATCGCATCGTCCGGTGTCGACGCCGTACGCAGCCTCGAAACCGAGCACGAGCTTTCGTCGCGGCGCGAGATGCTGGATCGCTGGGCGGCCACTGAGAAGACATGTTTCGATGCCGGTGCCACGTACCTGGCCGCAGTGGATCAGTTCGACGGCATGACCAACACCGCCGCCCAGACCGCATTCGAGAATGCCGCCCACGGTTTGGGTGTCGCAGCACAAGCCGTCGACCGTTTCTATGCGGCGCACCGCAGCTCTCTCGAAGAGGCCCGGGCGGCGCTCGCCGCAACTCCCCGCATTGCCCGGGATGCGAAGGCGCAGGCGGAACAGGCGCAGCTCGAGCTCGCCTCGGCGGATCCGTCGTTCGTCGACTATCCCTCGATTCGTTCGGCGTTCCTCTCCGTCGATACCGCCGTTGCCGCCGTCGATGCGTCTCTGGCGTCCAACGATGCTCGGGGTGCGCGCGCCGCCGCCGCGGACGTTCGAGAAGCCGCCGCGGCGTTGAAGGCAGCGCTCGCCGCGGCACCCGCGCGGGCACGGGAGGCGCAGTCCGCTCTGGCCTCGGTGCGGACCCGAGTCGAAGCGGTCCGCACCCGGTTCGACCGACTTGCACCGGCGTTTTCCACCCTTCTCCGCGAGTTCAACGTGGCAAGCTCCGCCGACCTCTCCGACAACGAGCGTGCCAGCGCACGCCACATCGAGCAGGCCGAGGAGGACTTGGCGGCGGCGCGGGCTGCTGCCAGCGCTGGCAACCCCGAGCAGGCTCTGGAATACGTTGCGCAGGCACGCGCGCATCTGAGCGATGCCGAAGAACTCGTCGACGCCGTCACCGACCGTGTCGATTTGCTGCGCAAGGTGAAGGCTGATCCGGTTGCAAGAGAACAGTCGGTGCGTTTCCGGTTACGAGATGCCCAACAACTCGCCGTCAATCGCGGCCTGGTTGCCGAATGGGGATCTGTGTTGGATGCTCAGCTGGCTCGTATCGACCGCGCCAGCGCCGCCCTGACGGGCACGCACCCCGACTATTGGTCGTACCTGCAAGACCTGGACAGCATCTCGGCCTTCATCACCGGGGTGGTCGACCGGATGCGCGCTTCGGCTCGCTGATCTCTTTCCCACGGACACAAAGGATTTCGTTGCAACACTTTCGACATCTCGACGCCGCGGTGCTGGACCGGTTGTTCCTCCACCCGCCGCGGCGGATCGACACCTCCGGCGACATCACGACGCTCGCCACTGCGCTCGGCGCCACCCTCTACATGCCGGCCACTCGAAGTGACCTCCTCGAAGCACTCGTGCGGCGCAGCGGCGAGGGTGTCTGCTCCCTCGTCATCGATCTCGAGGATGCCGTCGCCGATCACAACCTGGAAAGCGCGATCACCAACACCGTCGAGACGCTCGAGAAACTGAACCCCTCGGACGTGTTCGGATCATTGGTCTTCGTGCGTACACGCACCCCGGAGCAGATCCGACGGATCAGCGATGCGCTCATCCCCCGCGATGGTTCGACCACCCCCTCGGCACTGACCGGTTTCGTCATCCCGAAGTTCACGGCCGCGACCGGGCGAGCATTCCTCGACGAGATCTCCGGAGCGTCCGTGGCCCACGGCCGGAGATTGCTGGCGATGCCTGTCCTCGAATCCGCAGAAGTCGTCTTCCGCGAAACCCGCGACGCCGAGCTCGTGGCCATCCGCCAGCTCCTGCACGAGCACCGCGACCGAGTGCTCGCGGTCCGGATCGGCGCGACCGACATGTGCGGAATGTTCGGCATTCGCCGTGACCGTGACTTGACCATCTACGACGTGCGCGTCGTCGCGGATGTCATCAGCGCCATCGTCAACCATCTCGGACGCAGCAACGACGCAGGATTCATCATCACCGGGCCGGTCTGGGAATACTTCGCCGACCACGAACGCATGTTCCGCCCCCTGCTGCGCCAGACGCCGTTCGCCGAGCAAGAGGCCGTTCGCTTCCGGCAACAACTGGTGAGCCACGATCTCGACGCTCTGCTGCGGGAGGTCACCCTCGACCGCGCCAACGGCATTGCGGGCAAGACCGTCATCCACCCATCGCACGTGGCCCCGGTGCACGCACTCTCGGCCGTGACGCACGAGGAGTATCTCGATGCCCTGGACATACTCGACTCCGACGCCGGTGGCGTGCGAGCTTCGGGATTCGGCAACAAGATGAACGAACTGGGCCCACACCGGAACTGGGCGAAACAGACAATTGTGCGGGCAGAGGCATTCGGCGTGACGAACGAGGGCATCACCTTCGTAGACCTGCTCACCGAACTGGCCGGCCGATGATCGATATCGGTTCATCGATCACGCTCACACCGACGGGTTCGTCGTCGACCTTCTCGCTCGATCAGCTGGTGCGGCCCGGTCTACGCCGAAATCCGCGACGCGCCCACCTGTTGGTGTCGGAAGTACTCGGCAAGCACATTCCCGTCGATCCCGTCCTCGTGGCCGACGCAGCAGGCCGGCTCGCCGACCTGGTACTGACGGCTGTGGGCGGTTCCGACGTCGACGTGCTCGGGTTCGCCGAGACAGCGACGGGATTGGGCCACGGTGTCGCCGCTCACCTCGGTGCTCACTGCTACCTGCACTCGACACGGCGTGAGGTCCCCGGCACGGTTGTGTACGCCGAGTTCCAGGAGGGACACTCGCACGCCACCGATCACCGACTCCTGCCCACATCCACCGATGTCATGACGGCAGCACTCCCACTCGTACTGGTCGACGACGAAATATCGACCGGCCGAACTGCTTTGGAGGCCCTGAGGTCACTGCACGCGCGTACCCCACGGGCTCGCTACGTGATCGCGTCACTGGTCGACATGCGCACCTCGGAGCATCAGGCGCAGACGCAGTCGGTGGCGCAGGAACTCGGCGTCGTCATCGACAGCGTGAGCCTCGCGCAGGGCAGCGTCGAGCTTGCATCTGACCTAGTCGAGACGGTCATCGCGCTGCCCGAGCCCAGGTACAACCCGATCGGGGCGGAGCCCGGCTCGATATCACGGGTCGATGTACCCTGGCCCGCAACCGTTCCCGACGGTGGCCGGCACGGCTTCCTCGCCTCCGACACCGTGGCCTTCGAGGCAGCAGTCGCTGACGCGGCAGCCGTCGTCGGTGCCTCGATCGATCCCGCACGTGCGGTCGTCGTCCTCGGGCACGAAGAGCTGATGTATCTGCCCCAGCGTCTGGCCGCTGCGCTGCAAGAGAACGGGCATCCGGCCCTCTACCAAACCACCACGCGTTCACCGGCGTATGTTCTGGACGAGCCCGGGTATCCGCTGCGGCGCGGCTTCCGCTTCCGCGCACCGGAGGCCGACGACACGGAGTTTCGGTACCTCTACAACGCAGCCGGTCCCGAGAACGCACTGATCGTCCTCGTCGTGGACGAACCCGCCGCGACCGATCGACTCGTCGCCGACGGTGGTGCGGCACACACGATTGCGGCATCCGGGTCGGATGTTCTCATCGTGGTCGTGAGCGGGGCCGACCCCCGAGCATTGGCGACGTCGCGGCGTGCACAACCACTCACCGGCCCTGAGTTCGGTTCGTATGCTCCGCACGAGGTGACGTGGCTTCTGAAGGATCTGTCCGCAGTTGCGCTCGAAGCCGAGGTGGAAGAACGCGAGAAGAACATTCAGGCCGGTACCGCCCACTACGCCGAGTCCCTTCCCGTCGAGTACCAACCGGACGCGGCCTACCGCGAGTTGTTCGAGAAAGTTCTGCAAGAGAGCGCATCTCGACTGGCCCTCGCGGTCGGGACCGTCACCGAGATCGTGCTCGCCGAGCGAGGGCACGACATCGTCCTGGCATCGCTGGCCCGCGCGGGAACACCCGTGGGAATTCTCATGCGGCGCTGGGCTCACCGCATGCACGGCCTCGAACTGCCGCACTACGCCGTCTCCATCGTCCGCGATCGCGGCATCGACACCGTCGCCATCAGATACATTGCCGAACATCATGATTCGCGTTCGGTGGTCTTCGTCGACGGATGGACCGGCAAGGGCGCGATCGCCCGAGAACTGTCCGAGGCGCTGGCCGCGTTCGACGATGCCCAGTTCAACGACGATATAGCTGTGCTCGCCGATCCTGGGCACTGCGCGCGCACGTACGGCACCCGCGACGACTTCCTGATCGCGTCGGCCTGCCTCAACTCCACCGTGTCCGGTTTGGTGTCTCGGACTGTACTCAACCGCAACCTGATCCACGACGGTGAGTTCCACGGCGCAAAGTTCTACGCCGAGCTGGCGCCTGTCGACGTGTCCAATCACCTCCTCGACACCGTGTCCGCACGCTTCGACGACGTACGCACTGCGGCCTCGGACTCCGCAGCCGAGATACTCCGATCCGATCGGACGCCGAGCTGGAGCGGCTGGGCATCGGTGGAGAAGGTGCGGCAGGAGTTCGGGATCTCCGGGGTGAACTTCGTCAAACCCGGTGTCGGGGAAACGACCCGAGTGCTGCTGCGGCGGGTGCCCTGGCGGGTGCTGGTGCGCGACGCCGATGCGCCCGAGCACCAACACATTCGGATGTTGGCGGCCGCTCGGGGCGTGCCGGTCGTCGAAGTTCCGGACCTCGCGTATTCCTGCATGGGCTTGATCAGGAACGTGACATGACCGGTGCCCTCGTGTCGGTCGATCTCGACCGCACGATGATCTACTCGCGCAACGCCCTCGGTGCCGCGTTCGAGGATGCGGTCACCTGTGTCGAGATCTATCAGGATGCGCCGCTGTCGTTCATGAGCATCGACGCGGCCGAATCGCTGCGGTCGTTGGCCGCGGCGGCCCTGGTGGTGCCGACCACCACCCGCACCATCGAACAGTTTCAGAGAATCGCTCTGCCGGGAGCCCCGTGGCGGTACGCGATCACCAGCAACGGCGGGAACATCCTGGTCGACGGCGTGCCCGACGGTAGCTGGCGGGCCGGCTTCACCGGTATCGAACTGCATCGGATACAACGCGAGCTGAGCACCCGCGCGGACGGTGACTGGGTGCTCAAGCGTCGCACCGCCGACGATCTGTTCTGCTACCTCGTGGTCGAGCCCACCGAGGTCCCCGCCGGCTTCCTCACCGAGTGGAGCTGTTGGTGCGCAGCGCGGGGATGGAACGTCTCGCAGCAGGGCCGCAAGATCTACACGATGCCCGATGTCGTCAGCAAGAGCCGGGCCGTGGCCGAGGTACGGGCTCGCGCCATCGAGGACGGCATGCTCGATGCCGGTGTGCGCACGTTCGCCGCCGGTGACGGAGCTCTCGACGCCGATATGCTCATCGCCGCGGACCGGGCCATTCGGCCGCGGCACGGCGAGCTCGAGAGCAAGAATTTTCGATTCCCGGGTCTCGAGGTCACTGCCGCATCCGGCGGACAGGCGGCAGAGGAGATTCTGCGGTGGTTGCAGGCGCAGGTCGGAAATCGAGTGGAACCGTAGCCACTGCCGGTGCGTCAAACAAGAGAAAGGGTCGACTCGCACACAGGGGGTAGTGGAATGGGCAGCAGGCTGCATGCAGATGTTGCGGATGCTGGGTGTCCATCGTGAGTCCGGAGCCCCTCGAGGCAATCGACGTGCCCGGTGAGATCGAGCGCACATTTCACTCGCTGGAGATGACACGAGGCATCCCGACTGCTCCCATGTACTTGATGTCGCAGATGGCCGTAAATGGTCTCGCCGAACGAATCGGCTATGAAGCGCAATACAGTTCGAAGTCGATTACCGACGACCCCTTCGATGCCATGTCACACGAGGAAATCTGGGACAAGGCATCGAGCTTGAAAGCGGACACAATCGACGTGACGGCCCACAACTGGCGCAACCTCGGTTACAACGCCGCTACTGATGCAGCGGAATTCGCGAGTGCGCTATCGGGCACGATAGGCGTCGACTGGCAGGGGATCGCGGCGGACGCAGCGGGGCAGGGCGTACTGCGATACTCGCATTCCGCGGTCGAGCTGGTTCTCGCGTCGGAAAACCTTGCCGCCAAGGTCATGCAATCTCACGACGCCGTTGTCAACACAGCACGGCTACTGGGTCCGCCGGTGCCGTACGGCATCGGCGAGAAGCTGCTCGACGCAAACTCCTGGGTCACACGCACCTTGAGCTTTGGGCTGATCAAGAGCAATCAGCACATGCACGAGGAGGCGGAGGAGGCCGCGCGGATGGTGATGAAGACGCACTACGCGCCGGTGATCCGTCAGGCCGCGATAGAGGTGCCGGTACTCCCTCCGGCAGTGAGCCCCTTCAGCGGCGCGGAGGCCTTCTCCTCGCCGAGTGGATACAGCGGCGGCGCCTCGCAGGGCGCTTCCGCCGGACCCTACGGCGCACCGACATCCGCGGGCGGGGCGTACTCCCAAGCGCAATCGTCAGACGCACGGGGGGCCGAGGGGCTGTCGGCGATGGCGCAGAACCCCACGGCCTCCCCGGAGAACACCTCGACGCAGGCAGCCGGATGGGCGCCCGAAACGGCCTCGCCCGGTCAGACCGGTACCTCACCGGCGTCGGCCGGCGGCCCGAACGGTGCCGGCGGTTCGGCTGCCGGCAATCCCGGCGCCGGTTCGGTTGTGGGGGGCGCCGGTTCGCCCGCGCGATCCGCCACTGGCAGAAGCGGATCCGGATTCGGTGGAGGCGGGGGTGGCTTGGGGAGCGGCAGTGGTAGCGGCGGGCTGGGTGGCAGATCCGGGTCGATGCCCGGCACGCCCGGCTACGCAGGCGGTGGTTCGGGCGCCGGAAGCGGTGCCGGGAGCCCCGGCGCAGGTGGAATCGGCCGCTCCGGTAGCCCCGGCATGGCAGGGATGGGCATGGCCCCGGCAGCTGGACGCGGTGGTCCCGGAGGCGATGACGATGTACACGCGACGCCGGGGTACCTGATCGACGCAGTCAACGGCGACGAACTCATCGGAACACTTCCGCTGGTTGCCCCACCGGTGCTCGGCGAGTGAACGGGCGCTCGTGGACGCTCGGCGGCCTCGAATTTCGCATGCTGATGGAACATGCAGGCCGCGACCGACTCCCGTTCCCCATTCAGTTTCAGCCCACCGCAGACTCGGCCGCGGACTACCATCGCCAGCGCCACGAGGCGGCCGAATCGGTCGCTCGGATGATGGACGACGACCTGCGCCTCGCCATACACACCCTCGTCACCCCGAATGTTCGAGTGGAAGTCGTCGGTCATCGATCATCGTCACCCATCTCCACCGAGAAGATTCGCGGACATGCAGCCCGCGGACACGAGATCGCCGTCGTGGCAACCCAGCAACCCGCGGACACCGACCGATCCGGGGGTGCGGTGACACTCAGCCTGCTGGAGCCGTTTCGAGCCGTTGCGGCGGTGCTGAAGGTGCTCCCACCCGCCGACGGGGGGACTGCTCCGCGCATGGACGTCGACTATGCCGGCGCGTCCGTAGAAACACAGTCTCCGTTGGTTCGGCGGGCGGGCCGCAGAACCGACGAGGACCGCTACGAGGCACTCTTCAGCCGTGCGCCGACTTGCGCGGGTGAGATCCTGGTCTGCACCGGATCGGCCACCGACAACAGACTCGAGGAGTCCACCACCGGCGTCAACTGGGTGGACTTCGCCGACGACGGTCGATACCTGATCCGACACGGCGCCAAGCTGTGCGTGCTGCCGGCGTCGACACCCCAGCTGGTGACCGAGATCGCCGGGTTGGTCGGGGAGGCCCTTGCTGCGGTGTGACCCACCGTTGACACCGTATCGAATTTCGATAACATATCGATGATCGTTAATAACGACAATCGATATGGAGTGGCCATGAACCTCGGGCTCGGATCGGTGCGCGGAAACGCCTGGGCGTCCGCTCTACTGGCAGCGATGATCGCCGGCTGGGGCGTCGTGCAGGCGGTGACGTTTCATCGCTCGAACACCGTGGATGTCGTGCTCGAGGCGAGAGATACGCTGCCACCGATTCCACTGTTCGGTGGCCGCTTCTCCGACGGCAACATCGTCGAACTGACCGTCGACAGACAGGATCTCGGGCACCTACAAGGGTTCGTCACCTTCTGCGGGTACGCCGTCTCCGTCACCACGACGCTTGTGCTTCTGTTCGGCCTGTTCTTCCTGTACCGGTTCTGTGTCGACGTCATCGAGGAAAGGCCGTTCTCCCAGCGCGCGAACGTGAATCTCGTCATGGTCAGCGTCGCCGTCATCGCCTTCGCTGTCCTGCCCATGGTCTTCGATCGGCTCGGTACCAATTCGGTCATCGGAGCTCTCGACCTGGACGCCTTCGACGCGCACGGTTCGACGGCAGGCGTATGGGTCGCCCTCGGCATCGCGGTCTTCCTTCAGCTCGTGTTCGCCACACTCAAGCAGGGCGCACGGCTCGAGCAAGACAGTGACGGACTCGTGTGATGGCCGATGCCGTCGAGCACCTCGTGACGTGCAATCTCGGTGAACTTCTCGAAGACCGCGGCATGACCCTTGCCGAACTCTCGCGTCTGGCCGGAGTCAGCGTGGTCAACCTGTCCGTCCTCAAGAACGATCGCGCGAAGGCCATCCGGTTCAGCACCCTCACCGCGGTGTGCAGCGCCCTCGAGTGCACACCCGGCGAGCTTCTCACCATGCGAACGCCCCGCCGCACAAGCTGACGGTCGAGCTGACGAACCCAGTACATTGGTGGGCGGCACGAAGTCGGTTCCGCCCACGATACGAAGGACGTACATGTCTGCCCAACAATTGGTGAAGGGTCAGAACGGTCCGATCACCGCAACCGACGTGGTCGTCTCGGTGCAGCTCACAGCCCCGGCCGACCTGTCCGCTCTCCTGGTCGGGGCCGACGGCAAGGTTCGCTCCGATGCCGATTTCGTCTTCTTCAACCAGCCCACCGGCCCTGGCGTTCGACTCGTTCCCGGTCGAGCCGGTCAACCCGCACAGCTGGCGATCTCGCTGACGCAGATTCCGGCCGACATCGAGCAGATTCGCGCCGTCATCACCCTGGAGGACGCGTCGAGCAGCTTCGGACGCTCCGCGCCACCGACCGCGTATGTCTCCGATGCGCAGGGCAACTCGCTCTTCCAGTACTCCGTCGACGGCCTGACCGCCGAATCGATCGTCATCGCTGTCGAAATCTACCGGCGCTCCGGCGCCTGGAAAGTACGAGCCGTCGGGCAGGGTTACGCGGGTGGTTTCGCGGCACTCGTCACCGATCACGGAGTGTCCGTCGACGACGCCCCCGCCGCACAGCCGGCCTCCGCACCCGTACCACCCGCACCCGCGCCACCCGCTCCTGCACCGTCCGCACCTGCCGGCCCGCCGGAAGTGAGCCTGACGAAGGCTCGTCCAGTCAGCCTCACGAAGGGGCAGAAGGTCACCCTCCGCAAGGACGGTGGCGTCGCGCTGACCGTCATCCGCATGGGACTCGGTTGGGATCCGGTACCTGCACCGAAAAAGACGGGCTTCTTCGGCGGCGGCGGAAGCAAGAGCGGAAACATCGACCTCGACGCATCGGCCATCATGCTGGCCGGCAAGAACGTCGTCGACGTCGTCTACTACGGGCAGCTCAAGGCCAAAGACGGTTCCATCCTGCACGAGGGTGACAACCTCACCGGTGAAGGCGAAGGTGACGACGAGGTCGTGGGCGTCGACCTGACGCGGGTGTCGCCGCAGGTTACCTCGATCGTGTTCACGGTGACCTCCTATCGGGGACAGACTTTCGAGCAGATCGACAATGCGTTCTGCCGACTCGTCGACGACACCAACAACACCGAGCTCGCACGATTCACCCTGCAGGGCGGGATGCCGTTCACCGGCCTCGTCATGGCCAAGGTGTACCGCGAGGGTGCGAACTGGAAACTTCAAGCCATCGGCGAGGGCATCAACGCCAAGCACGCGGGCGAAGCGGTTCCGCAGCTCGGACGCTTCGTTCAGGCCTGACTCAGGCGCTATCCGAGACCGTCTTGCGCCGCACTGGTTTCGCACCTCTGCGGACGTCCGGCGCCCGATCGAGAACACCGCCGATCGGATCGTCGACACCTCCGCCGCGAACCAGATCCTCGCTCGGACGGTAGATCTGGCGCACCACCAGCGCGCACAGACCAATGACCGCGATGTCACGAACGACGACGGCCGCGGTGAACCACTGTTCGGGGACACCCTTGTTCCCAACACCGAGGTAGTAGTACATACGCGGAAACCACACGAGGGCATCGACCGCCATCCACGCCAACAGGATTCTCCGGTGCGGTAGCGCGAGCACAGCGAGCGGAACCAGCCACAGTGAATACTGCGGGCTCCATACCTTGTTGGTCAGCAGAAAGCCGGCCACGACAAGGAAGGCCAGCTGCGCGAGCCTCGGTCGGGTCGGCGCATTGAGGGCGATGTAGGCGATTGCGGCACAGACGAGCCCGAACAGCACGAACGTGACCGCATTGAGCACGATCGGAGTGTCACCCGCGTACTGCACACCGTCGAACCCGGCCCACCCCGTGAAGGAGGCCACCACGTTGTAGATCGAATCGGGATCGGCACCGCGAGTGGAGTTGAGCCGCATGAACTCGTACCACCCGCTCGGAAAGAGGATGGCTATCGGAAGGTTCACGGCGAGCCAGGCCGCCACCGCGGCACACGCGGTGACACCCCACTCGCGCATCTTCCCGGCACGCCAGCACAGCACCAGTAGCGGCCCCAGCAACAGCAGCGGATACAGCTTGGCGGCGCCACCGAGTCCCAGCAGAACGCCGGCGAGAACCGGTTTCTTCCGACCCCACGCGAGCAGACCGCCGGCGGCGAATGCGGTCGCCAAAGCGTCGAAGTTGGTGAAGGCATGCACCACAACCAAGGGCGAGGCAGCGACGAGTGCGGCGTCGAAGATACGGCGCCCAGCCGAGAGCGCCGTAGCCCACACCGTCACCAACCATGCGATGGCCAACCCGAGTGCGACGACGTTGAAGTAGACGGCCACGTCGAGCGCCTGCGGCAACCACGACACCGATGTCCACGATCTCGCGACCACCATCGATCCGTACTGGTACAGCCCGGACAGCACCGGATACTCCATATACCGGATCTGCGAGGTGCCGTCCGCCGCGGTTTCCTCCCAGGACTTCTTGTACGGGAACGCGCCCTCGTCGAGTCGCTCCGCGCCGAACAGGGGAACGGTGTCGGAATAGCACATCGCGACGTACTGGCGGCTTCCGCTCCAGTCCAATCCGAGGGCACCGTCGGGCCCGTTCGGTGCCTGTTGGATACAGCCCGCTTTCGCGAACCACCCGAAGCACAGGAACACCACCGCGAGCAGCAACAGCACGCGCAGGGGGGTCATGAAGCGCTGCCGCCCGATCAACGCGTGTTTTCCTGCGGGTCCACCGATGACCGAGGCCAGCTCCGCCACCATCGGATCGGTGTTCGCGGGCCTGTCGCGCGTGGCGTCGGACGACAGATCCGGGGCCGGAGTGGCCGGGCTCGCGATGCGGCGGCCGACCGGTTGGGCGGATCTGTCGTTCACCCGGTCAGGCTACCCGGCCGGATCCGATCCCTGCGCGGGTTCCCCGGGCACCGCTGGCTCTTCCGGGGTCGCAGGCGCAGGTGCGAGGCCCGGCAGCGGAATCGTCACCCCGGGCAGAATCTCCACCTGTCGAGGAGTGATGACCACGGGCGGGGAGATCTCGGTGGGTATGGGCAGCGTGATCGGCGGCTGCTCCGTCGGCGTCTCCTGCGGCGTCGTGGCAGGAGGGGCTGGAGCCGAATACTGCGGTACCCCAGCCTGTCCGGCAATGGGCTCCGGCGTCGGGAACGACTCGTTGGTGGTGCCTTCCAACGCCCCGTCCATCGTGTCCTTCCAGATGTCGGAAGGAAGTCCGGAACCGTAGATCGGTCCGCCCCAGCTGTTCTCGAGCGGTAAGCCCTGCTCGGTGCCGACCCATACCGCCGTCGACAGCGAGGGTGTGTACCCGACCATCCAGGCGTCCTTGTTGTCCCCGGTGTCGCCCAGCTGTGCGGTACCGGTCTTCGCGGCGGATTGCCGTCCACCTGCGAGATTGTGGCCGTTGGAGTATCCGGCGATGGGACGCATGGCGGAGGTGGCATTGTCCGCGACAGCGGCCGAGACCACCTGCTCGCCCGGTTCGGTGCCTCGATCGAGCAGCACCGTGCCGTCGGCGGTGACGACGCGTTGCACGAAGTGCGGTGCGTGATACACACCGGAGGCCGCGAGCGTCGCGTATGCCGAGGCCATGTCGATGACCCGGGACTGGTACTGCCCGAGCACGATTCCGTTGTTCGGTCCGGTCCCGTTCGGCTCGGTCAGCGTAGGACCGACACCCGGAAGCTCCTCGGCCACACCGAGTCGGTGCGCCATGTCCGCGATGGCCTGCGGGCCGTCGTCCATCGACAGCTGCATGCGGTAGAAGCTCGTGTTCAGCGAACGCTTGAGCGCCTCGGCGATGGTGCAGGTTCCGCAGGACGCGCCCTCGACGTTGCCGATCTCGATACCGTCGACGGTCAGCGGCGAGCTGTCGTACATCTTCGACAGTGGAATGCCCTGATCGAGTGCGGCGGCAAGCCCGAACACCTTGAACGACGAGCCGGTCTGTAGACCCGACTGGGCGAAGTCGAAGCCCGCGCCGTCCGCGCCGCCGTAATACGACCGGACGGCACCGGTACGGGGATCGATCGACACCGACGCCGTACGGAGCTCTGGCGACTCGCCCTCCATGTTCGAGTTCACCGCCTCGATCGCAGCCGCCTGGGCCGCCGGATCGATCGTGGTGGTGATCTGCAGGCCTTCGGTGTTGAGGTCCTGCTCACTGACGCCCTCGGCGGACAGCTCACGCAACACCTGTGTCTTGATCAAACCGTTGGGTCCGCTGTCTGCACTACCGACGGCCGCGGATGCGCTCGGCACCCACTGCGGGAATGTCATCGCCGCGCGCTGACCTTGCTCGAGATTGCCCTGCGAGACCATGCCGTCGAGCACGTAGTTCCAGCGCGACTCTGCGCCTTCGAGGTTGAACTCCGGATCCAGATTCGATGGCATCTGGATGACCGAGGCCAGTACTGCGCCCTCTTCGATGGACAGCGCTTCGACGGGCTTGCCGAAGTATGCCGTCGACGCTGCCGCGATGCCGTAGGCGCCGCGTCCGAAGTAGATGGTGTTGAGGTATGCGGCAAGGATGTCGTCCTTGGACCACTGACGCGCCATCTTCGAGGAGAGGACCAACTCGCGCATCTTTCGCGTCAGCGTCCGCTCGGAGCCGACGAGCGCGTTCTTCACGTACTGCTGCGTGATGGTCGATCCGCCACCTGCGCTGTCGCGGCCGAGCACATTGTCCCTCGCCGCGCGCGCGAAACCGGTGATCGAGAAACCCGGGTTCGAGTAGAAGTCGCGGTCCTCCGCGGAAAGCACCGCATTGCGAACGTGCAGCGGGATCTGGTCGATGTTCACATCGGTTCGGTTGCCCTCGGGTGGGACGACCCTGGCGATCTCACTGGTTCCGTCGGCGGCATAGATCTTCGCCACCTGATTGGTCTTGATGTCACCGGGACGCGGCACGTCCTCGACGACGTACGCGACCATGAACGCGAGAAGCGGGACGACCATGCCCAGCGCGAACAGTGCCAGCACGGTCCTCCGGACTGTGCGCCATCTGGACTTCTTCTTCGTTTTCGCGGCGGTACCTCTCTCGGGCGGTTCGGGCGGTTCACTGCCCGACGATCGTGGGGAATTCTCGTTCGGCGGACCCACAGGTGGGCGCGTCGGTGGGCCGGTCGGTGGACGGCCGGCTCCGCCCGCGCCCGCGTGCGGCGGACGACCCGGCAGAGGTGTCGGAGGAGGTCCGAGCGGGCGACCCTGCGCGTCGCGCGGCATCTGCGGAGGGATCGGGCGGCCCTGGGCATCTCGTCGAATGGGCGGCGGTGGGCCTGGCCGGGCACCCGGCGGTGGGCCTGGCCGGGCACCCGGCGGTGGGCCGAGCGGTCGGCCTTGCGCGTCGCGTCGCATGCCGGGAGGGGGGCCGACGGGTCGACGTCCCGGAGGCGGGCCCGGTGGGCGCCTCGACGGGTCGCGGTCGCCGGGATTGCCGCCCGGCTCGTGGTTGCCACCAGGGTTGGCGTTGTCGTATGGGGAACTCACGTACAGGTCTCCAGTGTTTGCGGCAGGCAAGTGCTCGTGCCGACCGGGTCGCTCAGCGAAGCGATTGTGTCACTCACTCGCTGTTCGACGGTTCGGTTGGCGTGAACTCGACCGCGACCGGCGCGGTTGCTTCGGGGCCGGTACGGCACCCAAGACGTAGGACTGAACGAGGTGATTCCAACTGCAGGAACGACACACCTCGACCACGTGTACCGAAAATTCTTCCTGCGTGGCCGCCAGGCGGACCAGCTCGTCGGCGGTGCGAGCGGAACCGGCGAGCGGGCCGAGCTTCTCGCCGAACACCCACGAGACGAGGGTGAGCTGTTCTTTTCTGCAGATCGGACAGACGACATCGCTGCCGCGGCCATGGAACTTGGCAGCCCGAAGTAGGTACGGGTCGGCGTCGCACACGGCAGTGACGCCCGTCCTACCCGAGTACACCTCGGCAAGCAGCGACCGTCGCTGAAGGGCGTAGTCCACCACCTGTCGCTGAAGTCGCACGTTGACCAGAGTACGTGCGGCCGACGACACGCGGGGTGGGCACCGTCGTCGAACCGCTCTCGCATTGCGGAAAGCTATGTCAGAACATATATCGGCGCGATACATTGTGGGTATATGCTCGGATATCGCATCAGTTGTGCGGGTCGTCCACCGGGGAAAGGAGTACGCATGCTCGAGCTAGCAATCCTCGGTCTGCTTCTCGAATCTCCGATGCACGGGTACGAGCTCCGAAAGCGCCTGACCGGTCTGCTCGGAGCGTTCAGAGCGTTCTCCTACGGTTCGTTGTATCCAGCCCTGCGTCGCCTACAGGCGGACGGGCTGATTGCCGAGGACGCCGGTCCGGACACGCTCGTCAAGCGTCGAGCCAGGCGCGTGTACGAGCTCACTCCGGAAGGCAGGAAACGCTTCGCCGAACTCGTAGCGGATACCGGACCGCAGAACTACACAGACGATGGATTCGGCGTCCATCTCGCCTTCTTCAGTCGCACCCCGGCAGAAGCCAGGATGCGCATCCTCGAAGGCAGGCGGCGTCAGGTCGAGGAGCGCCGGGAAGGGCTCCGCGAGGCAGTAGCCAAGGCCAACGGGACCCTCGACCGCTACACCCGTCAGTTGCACCAGCTCGGCCTCGAATCGAGCGAACGCGAAGTTCGCTGGCTCAACGAAGTCATCGCGGCAGAGCAGGCGGGCCCGTCCGCCATCCCCAACCCGACACGTATTTCGAAGACAGAAGGAGAACCCGACCATGGGTGAGAACAGCAGAGGCGCCAACAGCAACGCCATCCGGGTGGCCATTGTGGGTGTAGGCAACTGCGCCTCCTCCCTGGTCCAGGGCGTCGAGTACTACAAGGACGCGGACGAGAACGTCACCGTCCCCGGTCTCATGCACGTCAAGTTCGGCAAGTACCACGTCCGCGACGTCGAGTTCGTCGCCGCGTTCGACGTGGATGCCAAGAAGGTCGGCTTCGACCTGTCCGACGCGATCTTCGCCAGCGAGAACAACACCATCAAGATCGCTGACGTGCCGCCGAAGGACGTGCAGGTTCTGCGCGGACCGACCCTCGACGGACTCGGAAAGTACTACCGCGAGACCATCACCGAGGCCGACGGCGAATCGGTCGACGTCGCACAGGCACTGCGTGACGCCAAGGTCGACGTCCTGGTGTCCTACCTGCCCGTCGGCTCCGAAGAGGCCGACAAGTTCTACGCGCAGGCCTCCATCGATGCAGGTGTCGCATTCGTCAACGCGCTGCCCGTGTTCATCGCCAGCGACCCCGTCTGGGCCAAGAAGTTCACCGACGCAGGCGTTCCCATCGTCGGCGACGACATCAAGAGCCAGGTCGGCGCGACCATCACGCACCGCGTCATGGCCAAGCTGTTCGAGGACCGCGGCGTGCAGCTCGACCGCACCATGCAGCTCAACGTCGGCGGCAACATGGACTTCCTCAACATGCTCGAGCGCACCCGCCTCGAGTCGAAGAAGATCTCCAAGACCCAGGCCGTGACCTCGAACCTGCAGCGCGAGTTCAACACCAAGGACGTCCACATCGGACCGTCCGATCACGTCGGCTGGCTCGACGACCGCAAGTGGGCCTACGTTCGCCTCGAAGGCCGCGCCTTCGGTGACGTGCCCCTGAGCCTCGAGTACAAGCTCGAGGTTTGGGACTCACCCAACTCGGCCGGCGTCATCATCGACGCGGTTCGTGCCGCGAAGATCGCCCTCGACCGCGGTATCGGTGGACCGGTCATCCCTGCCTCGGCATACCTGATGAAGAGCCCGCCGAAGCAGCTCGCCGACGATGTTGCCCGGACCCAGCTCGAAGCGTTCATCATCGACGCCTAGGCGACTCCGTCGCATGTGAGCGAAAATACGTGTCCTGTCCTGTATTTCCGCTCACATAGGTTGTTCCCAGTGGCACGGCCGAGTTTCCTTCGGGACGCTCGACCGTGCCACTCGCGTGTGTGGACCCGTGCTGTGTGGAACGGTGCTGTGTCGACCCGTGCGCTATCGTGTGCCAGTGGCCGTCGATCCCACCTCGAACCATCCGTGCCTGAGTCGTGTTCGAGCGATGGCACTCGCCTATCCGGACGCGACCGAGAAGATCTCCCACGGCAGGCCCACTTTCCGCACCGCCAATGTCTTCGTCTACTTCGGCGGTAGCGTCAAAGGGGGTGACGACTTCGACCTGTCGATCGTCGTCAAGTGTGAGAGCGCCGAGGAGCAACGTGCCTGCGAGTCCGAGCCGCGCTACTTCCACCCCGCCTACCTCGGACCCGCCGGGTGGGTCGGGTTCGACCTCTCCGATACCGAAAACTCGAAAGCTGGAGAAGACATCTGGGCCGAGGCCGCCGAACTGATCGACTGCAGCTACCGAGTCACCGCTCCCAAGCGTGCCGTCGCCAGGCTGGACGCGGGTGAAGGCCCGACGCTGTGAGCCCTGACGATGTGAGCGTGCGCCAGTGCACACAGGTCGATCGCCTCGAGCACATTCGGCCCTGTGGACTCGACTTGTGTGCACTGACGCACGGAGCCTCGCCAGCTAGATACTCCTGCGCGCTAGATGTCGAGTACTACCCGCTCGCCCTGCGTGCGTTCGGTGCACACGAGCATCCCGTCGGTGCCACCGAGAACAGGCACGCGACATGTGCCACAGAAGCCCTGCCTGCACGAGTAGGCCACATCGGGCCGGACTGTTCGAATTGCATCGAGTGCCGAACGGTCCGCCGGCACAGTCACCGTCTCGCCCGTTCGGGCTAGCTCGACTTCGAATTGCACACCGTCGACGATGGGCGGCGCCGAGAACCGTTCGAAGTGAAACTCGGTTCCGCGGGCAACGCCTCGATCGAGCGTGCCGATCATCGGCATCGGCCCGCACGCGTAGATCGCCGATGTACTCCGAGCTCCCTCCAACAGCGCTGCCGCCGAGGGGGTGCCGTCGACGTCGTCGGTCCGGATCGTCACATTGTCACCGAACTCGCGCAGCTCGCCGAGAAACGGTAGCGAATCTCTGCTGCGCCCGGTGTAGACCATCGTCCACTCGACGCCGAGACGATGCGCGAGGCGCACCATCGGCAGGATGGGTGTGATGCCGATGCCGCCCGCGACGAAGTGCAGGTGGTCTGCGGTTGACCCGTGCCCCGGAACCGCGAAGGCAAAGGCGTTGCGCGGACCACGAATGGTCAACCGCGTGCCGAGCACCACCTCGTCATGCATCTCCACAGACCCGATACCGTCCGGAATACGCCGCACCGCAATGCGATAGCGCCGACTGTCTGCGGGATCCCCGCACAGCGAGTACTGACGCAACAGTCTCGACGGTGTCTCTACATCGATGTGCGCGCCAGCTCGCCACAGCGGGAGCTCACCACCGTCGGGGGCGGCCAACGCGAAGCCCATGACGTTCTCGTCGTGGGCTTCGACGACGCGGTCGACGACGACCACCGGAAAGCTGCGGTCGACGCTTTCGCCGGCGACCTCCTTTCGGTGCCGGTACCGCAGGGGGTGCATGTGGGCGTTCATCAGTCGTTCGAGAACCCGAAGCAGCGGATCGCGTTCGCGACGCCCGTACAGATCAGGAGGCACCTCGTCGGGGACGGGGAAAGCGATATTCATTGCAGCGGCGTCCTTGCCGCGGGCGAACCGGCGAGGTAGGCAACTGCTTGCGCGGTACTCCCTTCGCCGTCGGGTGTGTAGTTCGGTTTCAGATACCGTGCAACGCCTTTGGTCATCTGCGCCAACGACGGGAGCGAGCCTCTTCGCATGGCACGAAGCCACTGGAACCACAGCACGATGTAACCGCGGTCCTTCAAGCTCGGGTCGTGCCGCACGATGTACCGGGTCCCGCGCAGCATCAACACGAGGAAGCTGACGAACGCGAAGAGCATGGACAGATTACGACGGACATAGCCGACGCCGAAGTACATCGCGACATCGTGTGCGACGTTGCGGTGCTCGACTTCCTCGGCGCCGTGCCAGCGGTAGAGGTCGATCATGTTCGCATCGCCGCCGAACTCGTCCCAGCGTGAGTTGAGCGCGTAGTCGCCGAGAAATGCCGTCATGTGCTCGATGGCGCCGATCAGGGCGATGCGGTCGACGAGTTGATGCTTCTGCGCCCGGACCGACAGGCCCGGACGAGGTCCGAGAACCTTCCGCATCAGGTACTCGGCGTGCGCCGTGAAGGGCCGGGGATCGATGCCGTGTGCATCGAGGTACTCGTACAGGACGTCATTGTGGGTCTCGGCATGCATCGATTCCTGGCCGATGAAACCGAGCACATCCTCGCGGAGTTTCGCGTCGGCGATCAGCGGGAGCGCCTCGGTGTACGTCGCACAGAACCACCGCTCGCCCTCCGGGAGCAGGAGATTCAGCGCGCTCACGGTGTGCGAGGCGATTGGTTCGCTCGGCATCCAGTGCAGCGGCGTCTGTGTCCAATCGAAGCGCACGTTGCGGGGCTGCAGGGAAACCTCGCCGGGATCATGCTCGTACATGGTCGATCCTTTCGATGAACTGCGTGGTCGCAGCGGCGACGAGCGCAGGCTTTCGCATCGGCAGCCAGTGTCCGGATCGCACGTCGGTGCGACTGACGGATGACGCCCACCTGTCGATATCGGCAAACGAGGCCGGTCTGATGGCCGGGTCGCGGGTGGTGACGAGAAGCTGTATCGGGACGCGGGTGTAGCGCTCGGCGGGCCGAAACACCCGCTGCAGCACGTTGGCTCGATAGATGCGCAGACCGCGGGTCATGTCCCGTCGTAAGGTGTCGGCCAGGTGGGCTTCCGACCGCGGAATCCGCTCGACAATCCGCAGCGAAAGCAGCCAGATCCAGCGACGACCGAAGATACGAAAGAACACCCGCGGCAGGATCCCCGCCATGAAGAACAGCGTGTAGGCACCCGAGGCGAGCTGGGTAGCAAGCGGCCACAGGCGTTTCGGCGTGAGCGCGGCGTTGCGCATCCACATGCCCATGTGATCGAGACTGGGTCCGGAGATCGAGGTGAACGATGCGATCCGCTCATGGGCACCGGGTTCGCAGACCGCCTCCCACACCTGAACCGAGCCCCAGTCGTGCCCGAGCACGTGCACCGGATTCGGTCCCGCCACGGCGTCGGCAACCGCCATGAAGTCGTCGGCAAGTTGCTCGAGCCGCATCTCGGCGACCGTTCCCTGGTCGGTGGAGGCACCGTGACCGCGCGTGTCGTACGCGACCACCCGAAAGCGGTCGGCAAGGAGCGGAACCACCGGATCCCAGAGACGGTGGGTGTCGGGCCATCCATGCACGAGCACGAGCGTGGGCGCGTCCGGGCCGGTGGGGTCCGGCTGGCCGTGGTCGTAGACCGCCAGCTCGGCGCCGTCGACGCGCACGGTGAACCGCGTGGCCGTGGCGGCTGTTCCTTCGATGGTCATCATCACTCCAGTCGTTGTTACCGACGGTACGCATAGCGTTACCGTCGGTACGCACTGGTTCAAGACTCATCGATTCGCGGCCCTCTGTCAACACACGCGGCCCGAAACCTTCGGTAGCGTGCGGACCCGCAAGGACCTCTACACTGCAGGGATGCCCACCGGTCGAGATCCTGCAGCGCGCAGAACCCACGCTCGCGAGGAATTCGTCGACGCGGCCTTCCGCGTCATCGACAGCGGTGGCCCGAACCCGAGCATGAACGACATCGCTCGCGAAGCAGGCGCCACGAAGCCGCGGCTGTACCGACAGTTCGCGGACAAGGCGGACCTGTACGGCGCAGTCGCGCAGCGCATGGCCGACGAGGTGTACCAACTCGCCGTATCGGACTTCAATTTTCTTCTCGACGCACCCGTGCCGGCGCTGCGCCACGCGATCACGGGTTACGCCGAGGTGGTCGCCCGCCATCCGAACGTCTTCAGATTTCTCGCACAGTCACGCTCGGCTCCCGAGGATCCGACGATCGCCCCGCCACTCGATATCGGCCGCGACATCGCCACCCGCTTCTCGGCCGTCGCGCGGTCGATCCTCGAGTCCGTCGACGCCGATACCACGGGTATCGAGTACGCCTGTAGAGCAGCGGTGGGGGCCGTTCTCGCCGCGACCGATCTGTGGCTCGACGACGACGAACTCGGCGCCGAGGATTATGTCGACCAGCTCACCGACCTGGTCTGGGGATTGTTGGCGGCTTACCTACGCCGCAAGCAGCTCGAGCTCGACGGCGAGGAGCCGATCTTCGTTACCCTGGCTCGGCTCAAAGGCGCGTAGGGACTGCGGCGCGTGACGACTCATCGGCGCACGTGCAACGATCCGAGGGAGCTACCGTGCGCATGACTGCGTCAGCGTGCTGGCCGCATCCATCCCACGTGGTCTTTCGGCAGCGAGGACATGGGGCTGGATAACACATTTCGGTCACCTTTCGATTGCGGACGTAAAGATGGGCGATCAGACGTCGACATGCAACGTTCCCATTCGGTATTCGACGCCTTCAGCATACCCCCGGGGGTATCAGATTCCAAGTGATTTCGAGCACCACAGGTTCAGCACGAGAATCTCCCAGCCAACCCAGGGCCGTTGGGCTGAGTATCAGAGGACCTTGTACCCCAGCGCATATGAAGTGGCGAGCCTACGGTCGAGGCCATGGCCTCGGTCTGGGTCACGCGGGAAATTCCATGACATCGATACAGCAAGGCGAGGTTGACATGACGACCCCAGATTCGACAGCCCAGAGCGCGTTCGGAATGCCGCGAATCGGTGATCCTGCACCGGAATTCACCGCCGTGACCACTCAGGGTCCGATCGACTTTCCCGCTGACTATCGCGGCAAATGGGTCATTTTCTTCTCTCATCCAGCAGATTTCACCCCCGTATGCACCAGCGAGTTCATCACGTTCGCTTCGATGTCGGATCAGTTCAAGCAGTACAACACCGAACTGGTCGGGCTCTCGATCGATGGTCTCTACAGCCACATCGCATGGCTGCGCACCATCAAGGACAAGATCAGCTTCAACGGAATGTCCGAGGTCGAGGTCACATTCCCGCTGGTCGAGGACATCACCATGGAGATTGCCAGGCTGTACGGAATGATCATGCCGGGTGAAAGCTCCTCGAAGGCCGTCCGCGCGGTCTTCGTCATCGACCCCAGCGGTGTCGTTCGGGCGGTCATCTACTACCCGCTGAGCACAGGTCGCAATTTCGACGAACTCCTGCGTCTGGTGAAGGCCCTGCAAACCGCGGACGCCTTCGACGTGGCAACACCCGCAGATTGGCGGCCGGGAGATCCCGTGATCGTTCCCCCCGCGGGCTCGTGCGGCACCGCAGCCGACCGGATGCAAAACACAGACACCGACGTCGAATGCCAGGACTGGTTCTTCTGCACCCGATCCATCAGCGAGTCCGAGATCGAGGGCGCGATCCGAGCCGAGTGACGGCTTGCCCGATAAGCGGTGAGTCTGTTGTCGGTGCCGCGTTGTAGCGTCGTGGGCGTGACCTCGGACAAAATGCTCACCCGGATCGGCGGGCTGCTGCGCCAGGCCGAGTCCACCGATAACCCGCACGAGGCCGAAGCGTTCATGGAGGCGGCGCAGCGCCTGGCGACGGCCACCTCGATCGACCTGGCAGTGGCGCGCTCGCACAGTGCCTCCCGTGAGAAGCGGGCAACTCCGGTACAACGGGTCATCCGGATCGGTGAAGCGGGCAAGAGGGGCCTGAAGACGTTCGTGCAGTTGTTCGTCGCCATCGCCCACGCCAACGATGTTCAATGCGACGTCGCCAGGTCGTCGACGCAGGTATTCGCCTACGGCTTCGACTCCGACATCGACACCACCGAGGCGCTCTACTCGTCGTTGCTGATCCAAATGGTTCGGGCCTCGGACAGGTACATCAAGTCCGGGACGTACCGATCCGAGACAGCCGTGCGCACAGTGACCAGAGTGGTCGGCCGTCGCCGCTACCGATTCCGGGAAGAAGTGCCCGTGGCTGCCGTCACCGCGCGGCTCAATTTCCACAGCGCGTTCGCCTTCCGAATCGGCACCCGCTTGGGGGAGGTCAAGAAGGAGACCGAGACCAAAGCGATCTCCGAGAACCGGGAGAAGGGCACGGCATTGGTGCTGCGCGAGAAAGAGATCGAGCTGCGCGAGTTCTACCGCACAGAGTCGACGGCCCGCGGAACATGGCGCGGGCAGAGCGCGAACGCGGGTTACTCCGAGGGTGCGCGCAAGGCAGGTGATCGGGCGGGACGAGCGGCTCGCCTAGGGGTGGGCACGGCAAGCGACAGTCGAGGGCAGATCGGCTCGGCGAACAAGCAACTCGGTTCGTGAAGCGTCCCTCTCACCGGAGCTTTCGCATCACGAACCCGAGCGCCGCCAGCAACCCGAGTAGCACGAGGGACGGCCACACCGGCGGATCTCCGCCGATGATTCCAGCTACGGCAGCGATGAACGCCAGCACCGCGAAAACACCGAGTATCCCGGCCAGCATCTGAAGATGATCCTGCGCGGTCACGATTTGACACCGCCCGCGGTCAACCCGGAAATGATGCGACGCTGGAACAGCAGCACCATGATCACCAGCGGAATCGCGACGATCGTGCCTGCCGCCATGATCGCTGCGTACGGAACGACATGTGGATCGTTGCCCGAGAATCGCGCGATGGCCACCGTCACCGGTTCGGTTCTGTCACTGGAGAGCTGGCTCGCCAGGAGGTACTCGTTCACAGCCGCGATGAACGCCAGAATAGCGGTGGTGAACAACGCCGGTGCCGCAAGCGGCAGCATCACGAGCCGGAATGCCTGGAATCTTCCGGCGCCGTCGATACGCGCTGCTTCCTCGAGCTCCCACGGCAGTTCGGCGAAGAATGCCGTCAGTGTGTAGATGGTCAAGGGGAGCACGAACGAAATGTTCGGGATGATCATCGCCTGATAGCTACCGATCCAGCCGATGTTCGTGAAGAACTGGAACAGTGGCGTCACGAGCGCGACCACCGGAAACATCGACGCCCCGAGAACGATACCGACGACAACGTACTTGAACCGGAAGTCGATGCGGGACAATGCATAGGCACAGAAGATGCCGATGACCAATCCGATGAACGTGGTGACGCCACCGATGATCAAGCTGTTGAACACTGCTCGGACGAAGTTGTTGCCGTTGGACGTGGACAGCGCGTTCGCGAAGTTCTCCCACGTCACGTGCGTCGGCCACGGTGTCGTGTCGAAGGTATATCGGGGGTCACGGAAAGCCGTCACCGTCATCCAGTAGAACGGCGCGAGACCCCAGATCAGGATGATCAGGACTCCGAGGTAGATCCGCGCAGTTTTCATCGGAGGGTTCCTTTGCGCTGATCCTCTTGCGTCGCCACCGCATTGGCACCGAGGAACTTCACCAGAATGAACGCGACGATGAAGATCATGATGAAGGAGATGGTGGACAGCGATGCTGCGCTGTTGAATCCTTGCCGAATCTGTTCGACCACCAGGATGGAGATGGTCCGCGTAGCCGGATTGCCCTCGGTGAGAATGGCCGGCAGATCGTACATCCGGAGCGCATCCATGGTGCGGAAGAGAATCGCTACCATGAGCGCGGGTTTGACCAGCGGCAGTGTGATTTTGGTGAACCGCTGCCAGGCCGATGCGCCGTCGACGCGCGCGGCCTCGTAGACGTCGGCGGGAATCATCTGCAGCCCAGCGAGTATCAGCAGCGCCATGAACGGTGTCGTCTTCCAGACGTCGGCGATGATGACTGCGAAACGTGCGGGCCAGGCATCGCCCGTCCACAGGATGTTCGTTCCGAGCATCTTGTTGGCGATGCCGTCATAGGCGAAGATGAAGTACCACAACTTGGCGGTGACCGCCGTCGGGATGGCCCAGGGAATGAGAATCGCGGCCCGCAACAACGCTCGGCCGGCGAAAGTCTTTCCCATGATGACGGCCATGGCGAAGCCGATGACCACCTCGATGGACACTGTGACGACCGTGAAGAACGCAGTATTGCCGACGGCTTCCCAGAACTGCGATCCGAGAGTGCCGGGGGGACAGGGAACCAAGGTCCCCGACGCCGACGTGCACTGCTGCAGTATCCAGTGGGTGTAGTTGGAGAATCCCGCGCTGCCGCCTTGGACGAACATCCCCGTCGCCGGGTCGAGACCCGCGTCCTTCTGGAAGGACATGATGACGGCGCGGATGACCGGGTAGGCGATGACGACCGCCAGAATCACCAGCGTCGGCGCGATCAGCAACCACGCCCTGCCCGACGAGAGTCCGAAGCGTGGCTTCGATGCGGTGCGTGCATGCCGACCGCGGCCGGGGGAAGATCCCCCGGCCGCGGTCGTTGCTACAGCCCCACCGGTTTCACCAGTAGGTAGAGCCATGAATTCTCCTGATTGGCCCGAAAGCGAATCGCTAGTTGGCGCCGGCCGACTCGATACCGGCCTGGATGTCCACGATGGCCTGGTCCACGGGCTTCTCACCCTTGATTGCAGCGAAGGTGTTGTCCTGGATCGCCTTCGACACAGCCGGGTAGAACGGTGTGACGGGACGCGGGACCGCGTTCGCGATGGACTCCTTCAGGGCCGGCAGATAAGGCATCTCGGCGATGAGAGCGGGATCGTCGTAGAGCGACTCGAGCACGGGAGGCAGAGCGCCCTCGGCGATGATGCGCTGCGCCTGCTCGCCCTGCATGAAGCGCAGGAAGTCGGCGGCAGTCGCCTTGTTCTCCGAGAACGTACTGATGGCGGCGTTGTAACCGCCGAGTGTCGAGGTGCCGACACCGTCGACGCCGGGCAGTGGTGCGACGCCGTAGTTACCGGCGACAGCCGATCCCTCCTGCGAGGCGGTGCCGTAGACGTAGGGCCAGTTGCGCAGGTACAGGACGTTGCCGTCCTCGAACGCCTGCTGGCTCTCGGGCTCTTTGAAGGTGGTGTCCTGTTCCGGGATGACACCGGTCTCGAAGGCCGTCACCAGTGCCTGCAGACCTGCCCTGGCCTCGGGGCTGTCGACGGTGGGTGTGGTGCCGTCCTCGGCGACGAACGATCCGCCGTGCGCGTTGATGATCTCGGATACGTTCGCGGTCAGACCCTCGTAGGCCGCGAACTGGCCTGCGTAGCAATCGATGTTGTTAGCTGTCGCGATCTCGCAGCTGGCGGTGAGCTCGTCCCACGTGGTGGGTGCCTCGGGCACCAGATCGGTCCGGTAGAACAGCAGGCCGCCGTTGGTGTTCTTCGGCGCCGCATACTGGGTTCCGTTGTAGGTGGCGCTCTCGACCGTCGAGGGCAGGATGCCCGCGTTGTCCATCGCGAACTCACCCTCGAGCGGGACGAGCCAGCCCTTGGCTGCGAACTCGGCCGTCCAGATCACGTCGAGCGCCATGACGTCGTAGTCGGACTGCTCCGCCTGCAGGTGCTGAACCAGGTCGTCGTGCGCCTGATCGGCGTCGTTCGACTGCTCCTTGAAGGTGACTTCCTCGTCGGGGTTGGCAGCGTTCCACTCGTCGATGATCTGCCGAACCACCCCGGTCTCGGTGGTGTCTTTACCTTCCACGTACGTGATGGGCCCGCGGCCATCGGTGTTGGCCGAGGCCGAGTCGCTGGAACCGCTGTCGCCGGAACACGCGGTGAGCGTCAGCAACGATGCCGCTGTCGCGAGCACCGCCACCTTAGAGATCAAAGACGCCATTGTTTGTCTCTCCACTTGCTTGCTGCACGGGTGCGTGAGGAGATCACAGCACACGAAAACGAACGCGCTCCCCCGACGCACAATGTCGATAGGGACTGTGACACACATTCGGCGAATTGGGAGCGAATCGGCACGAGCTGAATCGGTCAACCTGCTGCCAGCCGAGGTTCAGTCCAATTTTCCGAGCACGATGCGCAGACCGAGAACGCTGGCGATGGGGAACGTCGCGGCCACGAGCCAGGGGATCGCCGAGCCAGGACCGTCGTCGGGTGCAGCATCGATCACTGCACCGAGCGCCACCGATCCGATCAGCACCCCGATGCCGCCGACGGAGGCCATGAAACCGTAGTAGGAGCCGAGCCTGCGTTCGCCGGCCAAGCGCGGCACCAACTCACGCGCCTGCGGCATGGCGAGCATCTGACCGAGAGCCAGCAGGAGAACGAACATCGCAGCCGGGACGAGGCCGACAAAACCCTCCAGCTGCAGTGGTGATGTCGCAGCGACAACGACGAATGACACCGCCATGACTGCGAATCCGACGGGGATAACGACGCGTGGTGACCGACGCGCCGTGGCCCGGGTGATTGGCAGCTGTGCCGTCACCACGAATACCGCGGAGATGGCGAAGAACCAGCCCAGAACGGTTTGCGAACCCCCGGCCCGTTCCACCTCGAGTGGCAGCAGCAGATACAACTGGTTGTATGCCACCAGTTGCGCGCTCATCGCGACCGCGAAGAGCACGAACAGCTTGTTGCGCACAACGTCCGTCCAGCCCGAGAGCCACGGATCGTCGCGGTGCTCACCCGGTTCGTTCGGCAACCACTTCACATGGGCAGCAACAATGACGAGAAAAATCGCCGCCGCGACGAGGCAGGCGAGGCGAAAGTCGACCAGCAGCAACAGCGAACCGACGAGCGGTCCGGTGAACGATCCGATCTGACTGCACACCGACAGCAACGCGAAGGTCTCGACCCGGCGGGGGCCACCGTCGGACTCGCTCTTACCTGCCTCGATGGCTACGGCCGATTCCACTGCAGGAGAGAACAATGCCGCCGCAAAGCCGACGAGGACCGTCGCCACCAGTACCCCGGTGAGCGAGTCGAAGAATGCCAGACCCACGAATCCCAGCACGCGCAACACACAGCCGACGAGGACGACGGGTTTGATGCCCCACCTGTCGGCCAGTGTGCCACCGATGAAGAACAGTCCCTGCTGCGAGAAGGTTCGCACTCCCAGCACGACTCCGACGAGAGCGGCCCCCAGTCCCAGGTCGGAGGTCAGGTGCACCGACAGGTACGGCAGCACCATGAAGAAGCCGACGTTGAACGTCAGCTGCGTCAGAACCAACAGCCTGATCGTCGGAGTCGCCCGCTGTAGATCGTCGATGAACGACCACCGCCACCGCGCTTGCTTCACACCCGTACTCATGCCGCAGGGGAGCCTACCGCTGCCTCGCTGGCCGGATTGCTGTCGGTGCGACGGCTGCGCCCCGAGGTGGCACTGGACAGGGACACCGCCAGCACGGCCAGTGCGATCAGTGAGGCCAACGGTGCCAACACCACCCACGGCGCTCGTTCGACGTTGGCGACGCCGTCGGCCAGGATCAACCCCCAGTCCGGTGACGGCGGCTGGGGTCCGAGTCCGAGAAAGCCGAGTGCAGCCAGCGCGAGCGCGACACCGGGCAGGCGAAGCAGCGCATGGCGCAGGACCACCGGGACGACGCTGGGAACGATGGACCCGAACAGGATTCGCGTTTCACTGGCGCCGAGGGTCGGCAGAATCGCGATGTACGGACGCGCTCTGGTTTCTTCTACCAACGCGGCGGTGTGTGCGGCCAGCGGAGCCCACGTCACGATCAGAACGGCAACGGCGGCACCCCCGGCGCTGGGCCCCCAGATCGCGGCGATGATGATGCCCGCGACGATGGGGGGAGCGGCATTGGTGACCTCGATCAACCCGCGTGATGCGCGTGGAATCAACCCGAACAACACGCCGATGACGAACGCGGCCAACGTTACCGCCAGCGACAACCCGATCGTCGAGACGGCGCCGTCGGACACTCGCGCCAGCAGGTCCCGTCCGGACGCGTCGGTGCCGAACGGAAACTCGAGAGACGGCGCCGCGAACTTGTCCCGGCTGGTGACGAACGGGTCGCGAGTCACGCCTGCAAGAACGATGACGAGAAGTACCGTCGCCGAGACTATCGGTGCGATCCATCGACGCGGGGACGGCGCGAAGACCCCGGACGGGATCGGCATCGCCCGGTCGCGTAACGCACTGCCGAGCATCAGACGCCGGAGCATCTCGGCGGTGATGCCGAGCAGCGCGCTGATCACGAGCAGCAAGAGCACGTCGATCTGCAGCGCAGGAAGGTCCTGAGACTGGGCGTCGCCCAGCGTCTTTCGGCCCAAGCCTGGAATGGCGAACACCTTTTCCACAGCCACCGCGCCGCCGGTCAACGCGACCATGATGAGCCCGATCTGGGTAGCGAGACCGGGCAATGCTCGACGCACGACTGCGACGGCGATGCGCCGTTTGGAGAAGCCGGCCACCGTCCACGTCGTCACCCAGCCCTCGGTGAACGTGACGGCGATGGCGTCGGCGAGGAGCCGGTCCAGCAGGCCTCCGGCTGGTAGGCCCAGCGCGAGCGCCGGAAGCACCGCATACTCGAGCCCGTTCCACCCGTACGCCGGGAACGACAGCCACACGGCTCCGAAAACGACGAGTGCCGAGGCCAGCAGGAAGTCCGGGAGCGAGGTCAGCGCAGCCGCGGCGGCGCCGCTCGTTCGGCGCGGCGTACCGCGCAGTCCCGCGCGCAGGGACGGCAGGACCACCAGGGTCGCGACGATGAGGGCGACGATCAGAACGAACCCCATCAGGGTCAGCGATACCCCCAGGGCGTCGAGCGCACCCGGCAGCACCGGCGTGCCCGAGTTCCACGACACCCCCGGATCGCCCTGCACGAGACCTGTGAGCCAGTCCCAGAACATGCGGACCGGCCCGGCGTCGAGGCCCAACTCCCGACGGATCGAGTCGAGAGCTTCGTCGGTGGGCTCCTGCTCGGCCGACCGCGCTCGCAGAATGCTCAGTGCGGGATCACGATCGGAGAGCCACGGGAGCATCCCGAGCAGCGCCACCACACCTGCGACAGTGACGACGCGCGACACCGTGACGATCGATGGTCCTCCTCGCACGGTCTACTCGAACGTGGTCTGGTTGGTGATGAGAATGCGCTCGCGAGGGTCGCGGGCCACATCGGTGATACCGGCGGACTCGCCTTGGATGACGCGCTCGTGCAGCATCGGGACCGCGGCGTCCTTCTCCAGAATCAGCCTCTCGGCCTCGAGGATTGCTGCGCGACGGGCGTCGCCGGGTTCGGTTGCCGATGCCGCCGCCAACGCCGCGTCCACCTCGGCGTCGCAGAACTGGGAGATGTTGAACGATCCCTCGCAGGCGAAGTCGGAGTACATGTACGCCACCGGGTCACCGGAATCGAGGACCGTGGCGCGCGAGAGGATGAAGGCGTCGAAACGTCCCTCCAGCGCGTCGGATTCGATGAACTGGTACTCGCGGACGACCTGCTCGACGATGAAGCCCTGGGCCTCGAGCTCCTGCTGCAGCAGCACGGCAACCTCGGGCAGTTCGGCGCGATCGGTGAAGGTGGCGAGGGTGATTCGTTTGCCGGTCGCGTCGCCGGCCGGGGTTTCGGTGCGCTCGGGGCGATCGGCGGCCCAGGGAAGTGCAGGTCCGAGGAGACCGTTCGCGGCGTCGGCGCGGCCCTCGTACACCTGCTCGACGAGTCGATCCTTGTCGACGGACTCGCGGGCCGCGGCGCGCATGGATGGGTCGCTGAAGACGCCGTTCGCGGTATTGAGATACAGGGTGTTGGTCCGCGGCATCGGTACCTCGTGCACCAGCTCGGAGTCGACGAGCGATGCCTGCGAGACCGGAATGGCCTCTACGACATCGGCGGTGTCGTTGCGTAGCGACGCCCCGCGGGCGGTGCCGTCGGGCACGAAGTCGGCGTCGATGCCGGCGATCTTGGCACTCTCGCCCCAGTAGTCGTCATTGCGGTCGAGCGAGGCGCTCGAGGTGCCGTCGACGCTGGTGAGCACGAACGGCCCGGTGCCGGTGCCGATCGCATCGACCGGACCCTCGCCCTCGTAGGCGACCGGGGCGAGGATGGCCAACTGTGGACTCGACAGTCGCTGGGGCACCAGCGGGTCGACCAATTCGGTTGTGACCGTCACGGTCTCCTCGTCCACCGCTTCTACCGTCATCTCGACGCCGTCGAGGATGCGCGGCTTGGGTGCAGCCTCGGTCGCCGCCGTCAGTGCCGTCACGACAGCATCGGCGTCGAGCAGTGCCCCGTTGTGGAAGCGCACATCGGGACGGATGTCGAAGCTCCACGTGAACTCGTCGACGCGGTCCCACCCGGTCGCGAGCCCCGGTAGTGCGTCACCGAGGTCATCGAGGGTGACCAACGTTTCCGCCGTCGACCAGCGTGAGAGCTTGAAGGCGTCGTCGCTGAACTGGTCGAGGCCCGAGCGCGGCGGCTGGAGATGAGCGATCCGCACTCGATCCTCGCTGTCCTCGGACGCCGGTGTGGAGAAGCAACTGGTGAGCGCGAGAACACCCACTGCACCGACCGCTCCAAGTCGTGCTGCGCGAAACTTGCTGCTGGACATGCATTTTCTCCTGTGCTGGTTCGTGACCGGTCAAGCGGAATGAAGCCTGGGCACCGCGTCGAGCAATGCTCGGGTGTGCTGATGGACGGGAGCGGTGAGGACGGACGCGGTGGTCCCGGTCTCGACGATCCGGCCGTCGCACATCACCGAGATGTCGCTGCACAACCGAGCCACCACCGACAGATCGTGGGAGACCACCAGCAACGCGGTCGAGGTTCGTGTGGACAGGTCGTCGAGCACGGTGAGTACCTGGTCGCGCAGGTCGAGGTCCAGTCCGCTCACCGGCTCGTCGGCCAGCAGATAGTCCGGTTCACAAGCAACGGCGCGTGCGATGGCGACCCGCTGGTTCTGGCCGCCGGACAGTTCCGAGGGCCGTCGCTGCAGATATCTCTCGTCCAATCCAACTGCAGCCAGTGCGCGCCGAGCGAGTGCCGCGTGGTCGCCCTCGGCGCCGAGAAGGCGCAACGGCGTCGCGACGAGATCGACGACGCTTCGCCGAGGGTCGAGTGAGGTGGCCGGGTCCTGCGGGATGTACTGCACCCGTCGGCGAAACCACCGCAGCGAGCGGGCGTTGCCGGGCACAACGACCGTGCCGTCCAGCGTCACGGTTCCGGAGTCCGGATGGTTCAGCGCGAGAAGCATTTTCAGTAGCGTTGTCTTGCCTGATCCCGATTCGCCCACCAGCGCGACCCGCGCGCCGGGCGGGACCTCGAGGTCGACTCCGTCGAGCGCGGTGGTGGTCTTGCTGCCCTGGCGGAATCGACGCGTGAGTCCGGATGCGAGAAGGCTCATCGGGCGCGGCCTGCGGTCAGCGCGGACAGCGGGTCCATCGCCCGCGCCCGTGCGATGAGACTCTCTGTCAGGGGGCTCCGGGGATTGTCGATGATGTCGGTCGTCGCACCCTCTTCGACGATATGTCCGCGTTCCATGACGATCAACCGGTCGCACAGCTGGGCCGCGACGGCCACGTCGTGCGTGATGAACAATTGCGCGGAGTCGACGGCCTTCAAGGCGTCGAGCACCCGTACCTGCGTGACCACGTCGAGGGCGGTGGTCGGCTCGTCGGCGACGAGCAGCGGGCTGCGGCAGGCGAGGGCCAACGCGATGCACGCCCGCTGACGTTGACCACCTGAGAGTTCCAGGGGGTAGGCGGCGAGGATCCGCTCGGGTTCACGGAAGCCGACCTGCTCGAGAATCGCGGTGGCGTCGGATTTCGTTCTTCGAGCGGGCGCGCTGAGTTGCGCGCCGACGGTGACCATCGGGTTCAGCGCGGTTGCCGAGTCCTGGAAGACCATCGCCGGGCGTGCGCTGAGGGGACGACGCGGCGTCGGCAGGCCCGCGACGTCGTGGCCATCGACCGTGATGTGACCACTCGAGGTGATGCCCGGGGGAAGGTGTCCGATGATCGCCGAGGCGGTGAGCGACTTGCCCGACCCGGACGCGCCGAGGAGGCCGACTCGCTGGCCGGCGGCAATTCGGAAGGAGATGTTCTCGACGATGCGGGTACGGCCGGCGTCGATATTCACGCCATCGACGACGAGCAAGGGGGTCTCCTACGCGAGAATACGGGCGCCTGTTGGCAGTGACTTCGACAATCGTTGTCGCTTTAACTGTAGAGGCGCCTCGGAGCAGACACAAATTCGGCATTAGTGTCGAGACGGTGAAGAACAGGGATTCGCAACGGTCGAAGGTGTACGCGGCCGAGACCTTGGTGCGGACCATCTTCGATCGAGCAGACGAGCGTGACCTGCGAACCGTCGACATCTACGGCTCCACACTGACGCTTCCGATCGAGCGGAAGTTCGCCTCACTCGATTCGGTTCAGCACTACCTCGACTCGATTCTCGCGCTCGACTGGGTCCGCGCGCGGTGGCCCGACGCCGGGACGGTGCAGGTGCGCGAGCGGTCCGGATCCGGGGCCTCGCACTACGAGAGAGACACCCGCACCATCGCCGTCCCGCTGCACCGCAGAAACAAAGCATGGGCACTACGCGAGCTCGTCGTACTCCACGAACTCGCCCACCACTTCGAACCGGAGGACTCCGAGGCTCCCGCACACGGCGGTGCATTCGTCGACCGCTTCGCAACCCTGGTCACCGAGATCGTCGGCAACGAGGCGGGGTTCCTACTGCGGGCCACATTATTGGAGACGGGCGTCGAGATCGGATTATGCGCACAATAGAGGTATGACTGTAAAAATCGGCGTACAACTGCAGCCCCAGCATGCCCCCGACTACGGCCTCATCCGAGATGCGGTGTTGCGCTCGGAGGATGCGGGTGTCGACATCGTCTTCAACTGGGACCACTTCTATCCGCTCTACGGCGACCTCGACGGGGCGCACTTCGAGTGCTGGACGATGCTCGGCGCCTGGGCCGAACAGACGTCCGAGGTCGAGATCGGGGCCCTCGTCACCGGCGGTGGCTATCGTAATCCCGACCTGCTCGCGGATATGGCACGCACGGTCGACCATATGAGCGGTGGCCGACTGATCCTGGGCATCGGTGGTGGGTGGAACCAAAAGGACTACGACAACTTCGGTTACGAGTTCGGCACCGCGGGCTCGCGCCTGAAGCTGCTCGACGACAACCTCGCTCGGATCAGGCACCGTCTCGACGTCGCCAATCCCGCGCCGACACGCGAGATTCCGATCCTGATCGGCGGCGGTGGGGAGAAAAAGACACTGAAGATGGTCGCGAAGTACGCACATATCTGGCACAGCTTCGCTGACCTGGAGACTTTCGAGCGCAAATCGGGCATCCTCGCCGAACACGGCGAAACCGTCGGACGTGATGTTTCGGGCATCACCCGTTCGGTGCCATGGCCGGGCGCGGACAAGGCCCAGTCCTTCGTCGACGCCGGGGTGAGACTGTTCACCGTGGGGACAGGCGGCCCCGACTACGACCTCACGGAACTCAAAGCTGCGCTGACGTGGCGCAACGACCACAGGTGAGAACTTTCGGGATCGAAGCTCCTCGGTGCGGGAATGTTCGAGCACTCTCGGTGGTTGACCCGCCGGGCGGCGTAGCGCTCGTGCCGCCTCCAGCGGCGCGATAGTTTCGTTCGTTCGTGACCATACCGAATCACCGATGCCAGCACCGAGGAGTCCAGAGTTGAACACACGTCGTTTACGAGGCCGCGCCACCGCAGCAATTGCAGCGACGCTCGCACTCACGCTCGGCGCAGTAGCGTGCTCGAGCGACGGCAGCTCGGGCGGCACCGGCGAGAACGCACTCGCCGGCTCGGATCAGGTATCGCTGGACAGGCACACCACCGATGACGTCACTCCGCTCGACGAGATCGACACCGCGAACATCGGATTGACCCAACCCGGCACCCTGTACGTGGGCACACTGTCCGACGCCCCGCCGAACATCTTCATCGACGAAGCCGGCAACTTCACCGGCTTCGACAACGAACTGCTCAGGGCGATCGGGGACAAACTCGGCCTCGAGGTCGAGTTCGCCGCGACCGAGTTCTCGGGCCTGCTCGCTTCGGTGAACAACACGGTCTACGACGTCGGATCCTCGTCCATCTCCACCACCGACGCGCGCCGCCAGACCGTCGGATTCACCAACGGCTACGACTTCGGGGAAATGGCGCTCGTGGCGAAGAACGACTACGCCATCCGGACCATCGCCGAGCTGGACGGCCAGCAGCGCATCGGCGTCGTCCAGGGCACTGTGCAGGACGATTACGTCACCAACACCATCGGCATCGAGCCGGTCCGATTCCCGGACTACAACACCGCCTACGCCAACGTCAGGTCCGGCCAGATCGACGCGTGGGTCGCGCCGTCGCAGCAGGCCTCCGGCCAGGTCAAGGCAGAGGACGGTGTCGCCATCCTGGAAACGACCGTCAACACCACCAACTTCACTGCCTACGCGGTGAACAAGGACAACCAGCCGTTGATCGACGCCTTGAACTCCGGACTCGACGCGGTCGTCAACGACGGCACATGGAACACCCTCGAGCAGGAGTGGTACCCGGAGCGCGAGGTGCCCTCGGACTGGAAGCCGGGTAGCAAGGCCTCCGTTCTCCCGGCGTCCTAGTCGATGGATACGCTCTCCAACCTGTACGACACGTTCTTCGACTGGCAGCTCATCTGGGACACCGTCCCCGCGCTGATCACCGTCGGACTGCCGAACACTCTGATCCTCGCCCTCTCGTCCGGGGTGATCGGCACGATCATCGGACTCGGGCTAGCGGTGGCGGGAATGTCCCGTTCCCGCTGGCTCCGGTGGCCGGCCCGGATGTACACCGACGTCTTTCGCGGGCTTCCCGCAGCCGTCGTCATTCTCCTCATCGGGCTCGGCTTCGGGCCGACGCTGACCCAATTGACCGGCAGCCGAAGCCCATTCCCACTCGGTATCGCTGCTCTGTCGCTGATGGCGGCGGCGTACTTCGGCGAGATCTTCCGCTCCGGCATCCAGAGCGTCGACTCCGGCCAGCTCGAGGCGTCCCGCGCGCTGGGGTTCAGCTATCGGCGGTCGATGGCGCTGGTGGTTGTGCCGCAGGGGATTCGACGCGTCCTGCCGGCCATCGTCAATCAGTTCATCTCGCTGATCAAGGACAGTTCGCTGATCTACTTCCTCGGGTTGCTGGCCTCGCAACGCGAGCTGTTCCGGGTGGGGCAGGACACCGCCGCGCAGACCGGCAATCTCTCACCCCTGCTGGCCGCCGGGGTGTTCTACCTGTTCCTGACGATCCCCCTGACGCACCTGGTGAACTTCATCGATTCCCGTCTGCGATCGGGCAAAGCCGACACATCCGGCACGCTCGACCCGGTCGAGAAGATCATCGTGGTGGAGAGGTGAGCACATGGCTGTCTCATTGACCGGCACCGACATTCATCTCGCCTTCGGCACCAACAAGGTGCTGCGCGGGGTGAACATTCACGTCGACGCGGGTAGAACCACCACCGTCATCGGGCCGTCGGGTTCCGGCAAGTCGACGCTGCTGCGCGCACTGAACAGACTGCACGAACCCGACGAGGGCGACATCCTTCTCGGCGGAAAATCGGTGTTGCGCGACAACCCGGACGAACTTCGGCAGCGTATCGGCATGGTGTTCCAGCATTTCAATCTGTTCCCGCACAAGACAGTGGCCGACAACGTGGCGCTGGCCCCGCAGAAACTCAAGGGTTTGACGAAGGAGGCAGCGCGAGCCGCGGCAATGGAACAGCTGGAATTGGTGGGCCTTTCCGCCAAGGCGGATTCTCGTCCGGGCAATCTGTCCGGTGGACAGCAGCAGCGTGTCGCCATCGCTCGTGCACTCGCCATGAAGCCCGACATCATGTTCTTCGACGAGGCGACATCCGCGCTGGATCCGGAGCTGGTCAAGGGTGTGCTGGCCCTGATGGCGGATCTGGCATCGGGCGGTATGACGATGGTGGTGGTCACTCACGAGATGGGCTTCGCTCGTTCGGTGTCCAACAAGGTGCTGTTCATGGACCACGGCAGCGCCGTCGAAACCGGCACTCCGGACCAACTTTTCGACGACCCGCACACCGACCGGCTCCAGCAGTTCCTGTCCCAGGTGTTGTAGGCGCCTTCGGCGCATGTGCGTGGAAATACATAGCCTGCTATGTATTTCCACGCACATGCGGCGGAGCCGCCTTAGGGCACCCTCGTTATTCCCGACTTCACCTGGGCGACTCCTTCGTTTCGCTTTCCACTGGAACGCTGCCGTCTCATGAAGCTTCTCCCGATTCTGACGACCCACGACGGTAGCTCGGCGCGGTCGAACCTGACATGCAAGTACAAGTGCGGCGACGCGTGTTTCCACGACGCCCCCAATACATCCAAGGGCGAGTACTTCGGCGACATCGTCAAGACGGCGATGAGTCGGCGCGGGGTACTGCGCGGCGGCGCGATGGCTGTCGTCGCGGTCGGCGCCGGCGGCCTGCTCGCAGCATGCGGCACCGAGGACGACGCCGCCGCCACCGACGGGACGTCGTCGAACGGCTCGACACCATCCACCCCACCCGTCGACGGTGTCGATTTCACCGCTGTGGCGCCCAACACCGAGGATGCAGTCGTGATCCCGGAGGGCTACGAGCAGGGCGTCGTCATCCGCTGGGGCGACCCGGTGCTCGAGGGTGCCCCCGAGTTCGACTTCGACAACCAGACCGCTGCCGCACAGGCCATGCAGTTCGGGTACAACAACGACTTCGCCGGCCTGCTCCCGATCGAGGGCACCCCGAACGCGTACCTGCTCGTCGTCAGCCACGAGTACACCACCGAGCCGAACCTGTTCAAGGGATACGACGAAGAGAACCCGACGCGTGAGCAGTTCGACATCGCGCTTGCCGCACACGGCCTGTCCATCCTGCAGGTCAACGGCGAGAACGGCTCCGGCGCACTGACACCGGCGTTCAGCCAGTACAACCGTCGCCTCACCGCGACCTCGGAGTTCCTCGTCACCGGTCCCGCCGCGGGCAGTGATTTCCTCAAGACCGGTGCCGACCCCACCGGTACCAAGGTCCTCGGCACGCTGAACAACTGTTCCGGCGGACTGACGCCCTGGGGCACAGTGCTCTCGGGCGAGGAGAACTTCAACCAGTACTTCGGCAATGCCGAGTCGGTCACCGAACCTGCTGCCGCCGAGCGGCTCGCGCGCTACGGCCTCGAAGGCGCAGCAAGCGACCGCAAGTGGGAGCAGTTCGACCCTCGATTCGATCTCGCTCAGGAACCCAACGAGGCCAACCGCTTCGGATACATCGTCGAGATCGATCCGTGGGATCCCAACTCCACCCCGGTCAAGCACTCGGCCATGGGTCGCTTCAAGCACGAGGCCGCGACCATCTATGTCACCGACGACGGCACGGTCGTCGCCTACAGTGGTGACGACGAGCGCTTCGATTACATGTACAAGTTCGTCTCCAGCCGAAAGATGATGCCCGGCAACGGCCAGGCTGCTATGCGTGAGAACATGACCATTCTCGACGCGGGCACCCTCTATGTCGCAGTCCTCACAGGCGACTCGCCCGATGCCATCGACGGCACCGGAACCCTGCCGCCGTCCGGCAAGTTCTCGGGCAAGGGTGAGTGGATTCCGTTGCTCCGCACCAATAATGACGGCAATGCAGAATCCCTCGTCGACGGCATGTCCGCCGAAGAGGTCGCTGTCTTCACCCGGCAGGCAGGCGACAAGGTCGGCGCCACGAAGATGGACCGCCCCGAGGACTTCGAGCCGAACCCGGTGACCGGCAAGGTGTACGTGGCACTGACCAACAACAAGAACCGCGGAGTCGACGACTACGCGTCCGTCGACGAGGCGAACCCACGCGTGCAGAACAAGAACGGCCAGGTCCTCGAGCTCGAAGACGATCACGCCGGTACCGAGTTCGTGTGGAACCTGCTCATCGTCGCGGGTGACCCGGAAGCCGCTGACACCTACTTCGGCGGCTTCGACAAGACCCAGGTCAGCCCGATCTCGTGCCCGGACAACCTGGCTTTCGACTCCAAGGGCAACCTGTGGATTTCCACGGACGGCAACGCCCTCGACTCCAACGACGGCTTGTTTGCTGTCGTCCTGGACGGTGAGCGCCGCGGAGAAACGCGTCAGTTCCTGACCGTTCCGGCAGGCGCCGAGACGTGTGGCCCGATCATCCAGGATGAGCGCGTCATCGTTGCAGTTCAGCACCCGGGTGAGTCGGACGATGCCTCTGCTGACAATCCGGCTTCACACTGGCCCGACGGAGGCGACTCCCAGCCGCGCCCGTCGATGGTTGCGGTCTGGAAGGTCTGACGCTGACCGCGCGATAGCGCCGTTCCACTAGAGGGCGCACGTAACCGTTGTTCTGCGGTTGCGTGCGCCTTCGCCGTTGTTAGGTGTCATCGAAACTTGGCGATCACCTCTGTGACCTGTCTACATGCGCCCCGGTCGTGCGCTCGATCCGCTCGACCATAGATAACGACTGTGTAACCTCGCCTGATACAGGCCTGGTGGCGGGGGCTTCCAGCACAGGGCGGACGAGATCTCGGGGCACCGTCCGCATCTTCCCGGTGCGGGCTTCGGCTCGTCACCACAGCACTTCGGAGGCACAGACATGACCGACATCGGCATCACGGACAGCTACTTCGAGCCTGATGGTTCTGTGCTCACCGCACCGCGCAGGCCGGACCCGCAGGTCGATTCTGGCTTCGGCTCCAGATCAGCGTTCGACATCGTCTTCCCCATCCGAACCGAAGGCGCCGACGCCCCGGTGTTCTGCATCCACCCGGTTATCGGATTGTCCTGGTGCTACCTCGGTTTCGAGGAATTCACCGCCAACCCCCTGTACGGCATTCAAACTCCCTCACCGAACGAATTGCCCGACACTCTGGACAAGTTGGCGCAGAGCTACATCGACGAGATCGAGGCACTCGTCCCCGACGGGCCGTATCACCTTCTCGGGTGGTCGCTCGGCGGCACCATCGCACACGCCATGGCTGTGCGGCTACGCGCGCAGGGCAAACAGCTCGCGTCTCTCGTGATGTTGGACAGTCACGCCGTCCAGCCCCCGATCGGTGACCAGCTAGCCACACTCATCACTGAGTCAGGCGTCGTGGACCCCCAGGAAGCCGAGCGACTCGTCTCGGCCGCGCGGCACACCCACGAACTCGCCAACCGTCACCACCCGGGTGTCTACGACGGCGATGTGCTCTTCGTGACGGCCGACCACGAGGAACGGCTCGGACTGTCGACGTGGCACCCGTATCTGCGCGGCGAGCTCTCGCACTACTCGGTCCCGTATACCCACTGGGAGATGACGTCGGCGGCGGCGCTGCGGGCTGTCGGCCCGCTCGCTGCCCGATACATCGGAGCGCACCGCAGCGAGTAGGCGTCAGCCCAACCAGTCGAGAACCGCAGCCGCCGTCCACGATTGCTGCATGCTGCCCAGCGGTTGACCGGTGAACGGTTCGTAGTATTCCGCGAAACTCCCGTCGCTCGCTTGACGTAGTCCTTCCTCGCGCAGATTCAGGGACCGCTCGGCCCAGCCCCGCCGCGAGAACGCCCACGAGAACAGCCACGTTATGACGGGCCACACCGGGCCGCGCCAGTATTCGCGAGGCCGGAAGTCCCGTGAGACGGGCGACGTCGACGGCGGCACCGCGAAGCGCAGGTCGGGGTGGCCGCAGAACCTGGTGCCCTCGAAGGTGCGAATGAGGTTGCGTTCCTGCTCACGAGGGAGACCGCCGCACAACAGTGGCGCGAACATCGCGATCGTGTCGGTGGTGATCCATCGTTGAGCGCGCAGGTCGAAGTCGCGGGCACCGCCGGAGCGCTCGTCCGTCGTCGCGATGACGCCCTGGCGAAACTTGTCTGCCCAGCCACGTAGTTCGCGGACGTCCGAGTTGGGCTTCGAATGCTCCTCGCCGATCGTCGCGAGCACGTCACACGCCATTGCGAAGATCGCGCTGACGAACACGTCTTCGACGGCGAAACTCATCCTCTCCGCGAGGAGCACGTCGTCGTACCCGGACTGCTTCATCTCTTCGACGAGCCAGATGTAGCGGTCGTACTCGCTGTTGCTCGGGCGCTGCGACGGGTCGGTGATGACGGCGTCGTCCTTACGAACGTACGACGGCATCACCCCGGCCACGACAGCTTTGTATGCCGCGTCCCATCGTGGGGAGTTGTCCATGCCCGACTCCCAGCCGTGGAAGAGGGTGATGCGGCCGTTGTCGCCGACGTCACGCGCCTCGGCAAGCCAGCGATGCCACCGGACGAGGTTCTCCCATCGGCGGTCGAGAAACTCCTCGGCGACGGCTCTCGTCGTGCGGCCGTGTCGGCGTGAATGGTCGAGGATCCGCTGGACCGCGATCGCATGTACCGGAGGCTGGGTGATGCCCGATGTCTGCGGACCGAGTGGCGCATGCGCCGCGAGTTCGCTCGTCTCCCATCGGGCCGGGCCGGGAAAGTACCCGTCCACTCCGTTGGCGAAAACGATGTGCGGAATCATCCCGTTCTTCCACTGTGCGGACAGCAGTGTGTCGAGCTCCACCACCGCGCGTTCGACGCTCAGCGGAGCGAGCCCGACGGAGACGAACGCTGCATCCCAGCTCCACATATGCGGGTACAGACGCGGTGCGGCGCTGGTCATCGTCCCCAGATCGTTGCCGCGCAGGAGATAGGCAGCTCTCGCGGCCAGCTGTGTCGAAGTGAATCCCCGGTCTCCCATCCTCCTAGTTTGCGACCCCGGCGCCGATCTCGCCCGATGAGTGAGCATTCCTATCGAGGACCGAAGCTGTCCGCAAAGCCTTCTATCGTCATTTTCACCAACAGCGAAGGAGATTTCCATGACACTCACCGGTGAGAAGGCCGACATCGCGCGCATGTTCGCCGACCAACGGACCAACTATCTCTATACCGTCGACGGCATCACCGACGAGCAGGCGAGGTTGCGAACCACTGTCAGCGAACTCACCCTCGGCGGGCTGCTCAACCATGTGATCAACAATGAGCGTTCGTGGATGAAGGTCATCGCCGAAATGGACGAGACCGCCGAGTTCGACGTATCTCGGATGGGCACCGAGTACGTGATGGCCGCCGGCGATACCGTCGCGGGACTACGTGAGGAGTACTCCCGCGTCGCGCAGGCCACCGAGGCCGCTCTCGCTGACTTGGACCTCGACGCCCAGGTCCCACTCCCGACGGCACCGTGGGCACCTGTTCGCACGTACCAGTCGGTGCGGTTCACGCTGCTGCACATTCTCCGCGAGATGGCCCAGCATGCAGGTCACGCCGACATCATCCGGGAGTCCCTCGACGGCGGCAACACGACGAGGCAGATGGCGATCGCCGCCGGAATGACCATTCGCTAAGTTGGCAGTATGACTTCAACGGCTCTGGTGACGGGTGCCAGCCGCGGCCTCGGCGCAGCGATCGCACGGAAACTAGCGTCCGATCATCGGGTCTATCTCGGCGGGCGCTCGGCGGAATCGCTCGGTTCCATTGCCGCCGAACTCCCGGGAGCGACGGCGTGGCCGGTGGACTTGACTGACCATGCCTCGGTTGTGCGCGCAGCAGCATCGTTCGACTCGCTGGATGTCCTCGTCCACAACGCGGGCGTGGCAGCCTTGGGCACCGTCGAAGAGTCTTCGATCGAGGACTGGCGGGCGCAGTACGAGAGCAATGTTCTTGCTGTGGTTGCGTTGACGCAGGCTGTGTTGCCTGCACTGCGGAAGGCCAATGGCCATGTCGTCCTGATCAATTCGGGTGCCGGGTTGCGCGTCAATCCGGGCTGGGGTGCGTATGCGGCGTCGAAGTTCGCGTTGCGGGCGTTCGGTGACGCGTTGCGTCAGGAGGAGCCGTCCTTGCGGGTGACCTCGGTGCATCCGGGCCGGATCGACACCGACATGCAGAAGGCGATCGTCGAGCACGAGGGTAAGGAGTACGACGGTGGACAGTTCCTTCGAGCCGACACCGTCGCGCTTGCGGTCCGCAATGCCATCGACACCCCGGCCGACGCGCACCCGACGGAGATCGTGCTCAAGCCGATTCCCCGGTAGCCCACCCGGCTGCAGCTCACCAACGGTCCGGTGAACGGCAGCTTTCGATATGCGAAACCCTTCGACGAGCTGTAGAAGCGGACATATCCTCGGTACATGCCACTGTCGAAATCCGAGCGTGAAGAGTTTCTTTCCGAGCCGCACATCGCAGCACTGTCGGTGTTCGCCGGCGCCGAGCGAGGCCCGCTGACCGTCCCTATCTGGTACCAGTACACCCCTGGCGGTGAGGCGTGGGTGCTGACCGGAAAGACGTCCAAGAAGGCCGAGCTGATCCGCGCTGCAGGCACTTTCAGTCTCATGGTCGAGCGCGTCGAGCCCACAGTGCGATACGTCTCCGTCGACGGACCCGTTCTGAGGGAAGAGCAAGGAACACTCGAACAGCTTCGAGAGATGACCGCACGCTACCTCGCGCCCAAGAAGGTCGACGGATACCTGGAGTTCGCGAGCAACCAGCTCGAAGAGAACGTCGTGTTCTACCTCGCGCCGAAGTACTGGTTGTCTGCGGATTTGGGCGCCATCTAGCCGTCAGTTGTCTCCGAACATGTACATCACCAGGCGGCAGGGCGGCAGGCTCAGGGCACAGGCATCGGGGCGAGGGAGTTGCCCACACCGATCACCCCGCAGTTGCTGCGCGTCGGCAGTCCCGCGAAGCGCTCGGTGAGGAACTGCAAGCCCTGGGCCTCGAAGGGCGCGAAGGCGTCGCCGTGGGTCAACCCGTTGTACTGCGAGTACTGCACATCGACGCCGCGGCCGCAGTATTCGTGGGCAAGTCCTTCCACGTCGGCGGTGATCATGACGGTGTCGCCGATCGGATCGGAATGCCCGACGGCCAGAAACATGGGGGTGCTCGGGGTTCCGGTGCTGCCCATGATGTTGTCGTTGATGGCCTCGACCACCTCGGGAACATCGAGCAGCGAGTTGTACGGGGCTCGCACCATGTCGGCATCGGTCAAGCCGGGGTAATCGGCAGCGAACTCGGCGATGCACTGGTTCGCAACCTCTTGGATCAACTCTGCCCCGTACTCGGACAGGAATGACGCAGTGTCGAGTCCGTAGGCCCGTTGGTAGGCGACGATGAGCGCAGGGATCACCCCGGACCAGTTGTCGCTTCCACTGATGTACGGGAGATTGTGTGCGAGGTCGACGGGAAGGCCACCGGCAGCTGCACCGACGATGTTGAGTTCCGGCGCGTAGTACGGCGCGACCTCGGCCCCCCACTGTGTCGGTACCGAGCCACCCGAGTAGCCGATCAAGCCGACGGGGGTGTTCGACGGCAACTGCAGAAACTCCTGAGTAGCGCGGACACCGTCGAGGGCGGCATAGCCAGACTGCCGCCCGATGGTCCATTCCATCTCCTCGCCCTCGTAATCCGGTGCGACGACGGTGTAGCCGGCCGCGAGATAACCGGCGATGACGGCTTGCTCTGCACCTGCGATTCTGTTGGTCGAACCGCCGCTGAGGGTGTACGACGGGTCGCACTGAGAACCGAGGGCGTCGTAGGCCATGTGGTAGGAGACGATCTTCGGCGGCCCCGGGATGAGCGGCCTGAGTACCGCGGCGGCGGTGACGGCTCCGTTGCCCTGCTGGTCGGTGGTGCGATACAGCACCTGCTCACCGGTGATGGGTGTAGTCAGCGTCGGCGTCGAGAACACCATCGGCCTACTTCGGAGGACCGTTCCCGGCGCGGCGTCGAGCGAACCGTCCCAGCTGTAGAACGGATCGTCGGCGGGGATCGGCGAACCGGGACCCTGGGCCTGCGCGATGGGCGCAACGAGGGTGACCGAGCCGAGAACGAGGGCAATCGCGGCGAGGACTCGAACGATCAGCGACATGGGTGATATCTAAGCGCAGCAGACCGACAGAAACGGCGACTTCAGTCCAGTCTCACCCTCTACGGGTGGTGCTCGACGTCGAGATCGAGGTTGCGTACGGAAACACGCTCGAATCCGTACACAACCTCGATCTCGGTGAAAGGGGAGGACTACTTCAGAACGATGTTGACCATCCGGCCCGGGATGACGATGACCTTGGTGGGTGCTTTGCCGTCGAGCAGGGCTGTGATCTTCTCGTCGGCGAGCGCAGTCTTCTCGACCTCACCTACCGAAGAATCGGCGGGCACCGTGATTCGGCTGCGAACCTTGCCGTTGACCTGGATGGGGTAGTCGACGGTGTCGGCGACGAGCCATTTGGCGTCCACTCGTGGGAACGGTCCGTGCGCGAGCGAACGGTCGTGGCCGAGCCGGCTCCACAGTTCCTCGCACAGGTGCGGCGCCATCGGGGCGAGCATCAGCACGAGCGGCTCGACGACGCCGCGTGGGGCACCGTCCGGGTATTCCTTGGTGAGGTGGTTGGTCAGCTCGATGAGCTTGGCTCCGGCCGTATTGTCGCGCAGCGCAATGTAATCCGCTTCCACTCCGTCGATGGCGCGGTTGAGTACGCGCAGCGTCTCCTCGGTAGGCTTGGCGTCGGTGACGCGGATCTCGCCGGTCTCCTCGTCGAGCACCAGACGCCATACGCGCTGCAGGAAACGCTGAGCGCCGACGACGTCCTTGGTGGCCCACGGCCGGGAAGTGTCCAGCGGCCCCATCGACATCTCGTACACACGCAGGGTGTCGGCGCCGTACTCGGCGAAGATCTCGTCGGGGGAGACGGAGTTCTTCAGGCTCTTGCCCATCTTCCCGTACTCGCGGTTGACGGGCTCGCCCTGGTAGAACCAGCTGCCGTCGCGTTCTTCGACTACCTCGGCCGGGACGTAGACACCGCGCGCATCGGTGAACGCGTACGCCTGGATGTAGCCCTGGTTGTACAACCGGCGGTACGGCTCACTCGAACTGACGTGGCCCAGATCGAAGAGAACCTTGTGCCAGAACCGCGCATACATCAGGTGCAGCACAGCGTGCTCCTGCCCGCCGACGTACAGGTCCACCCCACCCGGATCGTTCGGTCCGTGGATCTCCGGACGCGGTCCGACCCAGTACTTTTCGTTCTCCGGGTCGACAAAGGTCTCGGTGTTGGTCGGGTCGACGTAGCGCAGCTGATACCACGAACTGCCGGCCCACTGCGGCATCACATTGGTGTCGCGGCGGTAGGTCTGCAGGCCGTCACCGAGATCGAGTTCGACATTCACCCAGTCCGACGCCTTGGCCAGCGGCGGTGACGGCTCGGAGCTCGCGTCCTCGGGATCGAAGGAGACCGGAGCATAGTCTTCGACCTCCGGAAGCTCGACGGGCAGAGCCGAATCCGGCAGTGCATGCGCGTTGCCGTCTGCGTCGTAGACGATGGGGAAGGGCTCGCCCCAGTATCGCTGCCGCGCGAACAGCCAGTCGCGCAACTTGTACTGAATAGTCCCCTTGCCCTTGCCTTCTTCTTCGAGACGCGCCGTGACCGCTGCCTTGGCCTCGTCGACGGGCATGCCGTCCAAGAAGCCCGAGTTCACCAACGAGCCCTCGCCGACGAAAGCGGCCTCGGTGATATCGCCACCGGAGATGACCTCACGGATCGGCAGCTCGAACTTGCTCGCGAACTCCCAGTCACGTTGATCGTGACCGGGGACGGCCATGATGGCGCCGGTGCCGTAGCCGGTGAGCACGTAGTCGGCGATGAACACCGGCACCTGCTCGCCGTTGACCGGGTTCTCGGCGTACGAACCGGTGAAGACGCCGGTCTTCTCCTTGTTCTCCTGACGCTCGAGATCGGACTTGGCGGAGATCGACGCCCGGTAGGCAGCGATGGCCTCACCCGGACTCGCGGCCCCACCGGTCCACGACGAGGGCACCTCTGCCGGCCATTCGGCAGCGACCAGCCCGTCGACCAATTCGTGCTCGGGAGCAAGCACCACGTAGGTGGCACCGAACAGCGTGTCCGGCCGAGTGGTGAACACCTCGATTCCGGAGAAGGAGACCTGCGCGCCGCGCGAACGTCCGATCCAGTTTCGCTGCATGGTCTTGACCTTCTCCGGCCAATCCAGGTACTCGAGGTCGTCGATCAGGCGGTCCGAGTAGGCGGTGATACGCATCATCCACTGCCTCAGGTTCTTTCGGAACACCGGGAAGTTGCCACGATCACTGCGGCCGTCCGCCGTCACTTCCTCGTTGGCGAGCACGGTACCCAGACCAGGGCACCAGTTGACCATCGAGTTGGACTCGTAGACAAGACGGTAGGAGTCCAACACGCCGGCCCGCTCGGACGCCGTCAACGATGCCCAGTCACGTCCGTCCTCCAGCGCGCGCTCTCCCGAGGCGAACGCCGCTTCCAGCTCGACGATCGGGCGCGCCTTGGCCTGATCGACGTCGTACCAGGAGTTGAAGATCTGCAGAAAGATCCACTGTGTCCAATGATAGAAATCCACATCCGTCGTCGCCAGTGATCGACGACGGTCGTGGCCGAGGCCGAGCCGACGCAGCTGGCGCCGCATGTTCGCGATGTTCGCCTCGGTCGTGCTGCGCGGATGCGTGCCGGTTTGGACGGCGTACTGCTCGGCCGGCAGGCCGAAGGCGTCATAGCCGAGCGCATGCAAGACGTTGCGTCCGTGCATGCGGTGAAAACGCGCGAACACGTCGGTGGCGATGTAACCGAGGGGATGTCCCACGTGCAGGCCGCTGCCCGACGGATACGGGAACATGTCCTGGACGAAGAGCTTGTCCTTCGGGACCTCGCCCGCGAGGGGGCCGACCGGGTTGGGGGCGTCGAACGTGCCCTGCTCTTCCCAGAGATCTTGCCACCGCTGCTCGATTCGACCGGCAACGTCCGCGGTGTAGCGGTGCTCGGGGACGGACTCGGAGGGCGCTTTGGCTGGATCGGTCACGCGGACCAGCTTAAGGGGGTGAGCTGGGGCGCTTGGTACGAGGACCTCGGTGAGCCGTATCCTTACCTACCGTGATCGTCGTGTCGATACTGATGTTCGTCCTCGCACTTGTGGTGGGCGTCGTCGCTGCCCTGAGTCTGGTCGGCCGGTTGCCCCGCAACCGCTGGGCGGGCGTCCGCACCGCCGACTCGATGCGCGACGATGCCACCTTCGTCACCGCCAACAAGGTCGCGGGCCCCACCACGGCCGCCGCTGCAGTGCTCCTGCTCGTCGGGGGCGCCGCCGGCGTCGCGCTGACGGGTGCCGCCGCAGTCGTGGCGGTTATCGCCTCCGCGATCGCCGCGCTGGTCACCGCAGGCGCCGGGGGATCGATCGGTGCCCGCGTCGCCGCTGCCACTCCTGCAGAGGACGTCGGCGGCTGCGGTCACTCCTGCATTTCCTGCAGTCTCAAGGACGCTTGTCAGCCGAGCTGAGTTCGGTCATGAAAACGAAGACCTTCGACCCGGCGGGCGTCATCTTTGGCGTCGTCGTTCCTGTTCTTGCTGCCGCCCTCGGTGTGATCGTGGCCAGGCTCTGGAGCGCACGACTGCCTGACCAGATCGCAACCCATTGGTCCGGAACGCAGCCAGACGGTTTCACCAGTCCCACCACCAGCGCCTGGACACTGGCCATCGTCACAGTGATCGTCGGTGGCGGTTGTAGTGCGGTCGCGGCTCTTGCGCATGCACTTCTGCTGATGCGCCGGACGATGCTGATGATCGGCCTGACGGTGGTCGGGCTGATCACCGTGCTGCAGTTGGCGATCCTCGCCCGACAACTCGATGCCACCGACGTCGGCAGTGTCGAAGTGCCCGGATGGGCTCTGGGCGTCGGAACCGCAGTAGGTTTCTCTGTCGGACTGCTCGGCGCCTCGCTGTTGCGTGACTACCGAGAACGTGTGCCCGCGGATGCTCCTCCGCCGGAGGCGCTGCCCCGCGCCGACGAGGAACTGCCGATCATCGAGTCGCTCGGCGCCGGACGCGTCGCACTGGTGGTGCTCTTCGCGATACTCGGCGCCGGGGCGGCGCTCACGTGTTGGCTCTCGCAGTCCTGGTGGCCGATCGCGATCTTCCTGCCCTTGGCCGTGCTTCCGGTGTCGCTGATGCGCTACGAGCTGGTCGTCGACCGCTCGGGCCTGCACATCAGCAGTCTCGGCATGGCTGCGTTCGACTATTCACTCGACGAGATCACCGGCGCGTCGGTGCGCGAGGTCGATCCGTTCGGCGATTTCGGTGGCTGGGGACTACGCGTGAAGGGGCGAGGCAACTACGCCGTGGCCACGGCCAAGGGTCCTGCCGTATTTGTGACCTTCGCCAATGGTGAGAGGCTGACGGTGACGACGCCGAACGCGGATCGAATCGCGGGAGCTCTGAACACGCTGGCATCACAGCGTTGACAGACCGGGTGCCGGTTCGAGTGGTTAAGCTCTGCACTGGATCGGGTAGTGGCTGGAGGCTGTAACGAACGAAAAGCGAGCGTCGATGAGTCGCGGTCCCGGGGCGCCCCGTGCGGCCAACCATCGGCGGACCAACAGTTTCTCGACGAGAACGCTTCTGGAAGAGTGGTACCACCAACCCTTCGATTACGAGTGGATCGTCGCGCATCGCTCGACGCGTGGACTGCAGGCTCCGCTTCGATTCGTTTTCGGCGCCGCAACCCTTCTGTTCGCGATGGCATCGATCCTCATGCTGTTCAGTTCACAGGGCCCCTCCAGCCTGATTGCGCAGGCATGGGTCGGACTGGTGCTACTGGCGCAACTGGCTGTCGCCCTCCGGTGGTTCTTCGGACCGTTGCCGGTTCGGCGCGACTTCATCGCCTTTGCTCTCTTCGGGGATCTCGGCCTCACCTCGGTGCTTGTGCTCCACGACCCCGACGCGACCCTCTACGGGTGCGCGCTCTTCGTCGTCACAGGCGCGTTGTTCACCTACTTTCTGTCGCCGCGGTGGCTGCTGGCCCACCTCGTATGGTGTTCCGTGTTCATCACCATCGCGATTGCGCGGGCGGCCCGCTATGGCGACGACGACGTTCCGTCCACTCTCGCCGCAGGATTGGTCATTCTTGCTATCAACACCTCCGTTCCGCTTTTCGCACATATCGCTTGGACGGCGATCGGGCAGGATGCTCGCCGATCCCTCGTCGATCCGCTGACCGGTCTGCTCAATCGGCGGGGACTCTGGGACGCTGCGGAGGACCTGTGGCTGCGAAGCAGGCAGACGAGTGAGGTGTTCGTCGTCGTGGTGATCGACATCGATCGCTTCAAGGCCGTCAACGACTACTTCGGTCACGACAGCGGAGACTGGGTCATCGCAACAGTCGCAACTCGGCTGCGAACGCTGTTTGCGGACATCGGTGTGGTTGCGCGAACCGGCGGCGAGGAGTACGTCGTCGTCTTCTCCAGTCCCGCAGGGCAGGTTCACGACTTGATCGGCCGAATCGGCCGCACTTTGCATCGTCGCGAAGACCACATCCCCATCACGGTCAGTGTGGGTGCGTCGATCGTCTCCAGTGCGGTCGATCGCTGGCAGTCGAGCTCGGATGTCCTCACCCGCGCCACCCGAGCAGCGGATTCGATGATGTACCGCGCCAAGTACAGCGGCGGCAACCGGACGGCAACCACCGATCTGTGACCGCGGCTTCGCCGTCTGCGAAGTCAACAGCCGCCGGTCTGGGGCGCGAGTTTCGCCTGCAAAGGGTGAGGCGTTCTCGGCTCACCCTCACTAGCGTCGGGACCGTATCTGCGATCCGTATGGAGGACACATGGCCCGAATCGAGCATCCCCACGGCGTGATCGCTGCGGCCTACACAGGCCGATTCGCGACGAATCCAGTGCCCGCTCTGCGTTTGCCGGAGGAACAACTCGATCCCGAGGCCGCATACCGATTCATCCACGACGAACTCATGCTCGACGGCTCCTCCCGCCTCAACCTCGCGACGTTCGTCACGACGTGGATGGATCCACAGGCCGAGAAACTGATGGCCGAGACGTTCGACAAGAACATGATCGACAAGGACGAATACCCGGCGACGGCATCGATCGAGGAGCGGTGCGTGAACATGGTCGCCGATCTCTTTCACGCGCCCGGTCTGGACGCCGAGCACCCGTCCAGCGCAACCGGTGTGTCGACGATCGGGTCGAGCGAGGCCGTCATGCTGGCCGGTTTGGCGTTGAAATGGCGCTGGCGTGCGCGGCGGGGTGATGCCGACACCACCCGGCCCAATCTGGTTCTCGGCAGCAATGTTCAGGTGGTGTGGGAAAAGTTCTGCCGCTATTTCGATGTCGAACCCAAGTACCTTCCGATGGAAAAGGGTCGTTACGTCATCACCACCGAGCAGGTACGCGAGGCCGTCGACGAGAACACCATCGCGGTGGTGGCCATCCTCGGCACCACATTCACCGGGGAGCTCGAACCGGTCGCCGAGATCTGCGGTGTACTCGATGCCCTGGCTGCCGGGGGCGGGCCGGATGTACCGGTACACGTCGACGCGGCCAGCGGCGGTTTCGTCGTACCGTTCCTCCATCCGCAGCTCGATTGGGACTTTCGCCTGCCTCGCGTCAAATCCATCAATGCCAGCGGCCACAAGTACGGATTGACCTATCCGGGAATCGGTTTCGCGATCTGGCGCACCAAGGAAGACCTACCCGAGGAACTCGTCTTCCGCGTGAACTACCTCGGCGGGGACATGCCAACGTTCACCCTCAACTTCTCGAGGCCGGGCAACCAAGTCATCGGCCAGTACTACAACTTTCTGCGCCTCGGCCGTTCTGGGTACACCAACATCATGGAAGCCCTGCGAAACACAGCTGTTCGCGTAAGCGCACACCTCGCCGAGCATCCCGCGTTCGAGGTGATCACCGACGGCAGCGCGATACCGGTGGTCTCGTTCACGCTGTCCGGGGAGCGCAGCTACACCGTCTTCGACATCTCGCACGAGCTCCGCGCGCGCGGCTGGCAGGTGCCGGCGTACACGATGCCCGAGAATGCGACCGACGTCGCGGTTCTCCGCATCGTGGTGCGTGAGGGCTTCAGCGCCGATCTCGGGCGATTGCTCTGCATGTCCATCAGCGAGGTGGTCGAGCAACTCGACGCGGACGGGACCAGACACTCGACGGCGACCCACTTCGCGCACTGATCCCCTGTACGGAACCTAATTCCGTTCGACGTCGATCGGGTGCGAGGCAAGCATGGCCAGAGGCATGGGTTGGCGCCTCAGCACGTGCGCCCACAGGTCGATTTTCGGCGGGCCGATGACGTCCGAGGCGAGCGCGGAGAGAACCATCCAGTCGTTGCGTTCGAGTTCACCTTCCAGCTGCCCGAAAGTCCAGCCCGAGTACCCGGCGAAAATGCGCACGCCTTCGACCAAGGGGGCAATATCGGCCGGGTTCGAGTCGAGATCGACCATCACAACGCGTCCGTCGACGCGGCGGACACCCGGGACTCCTTCGATGTCGATCCCGGTACGCACCGTGGCGAGGCACAGCGCCGAATCCCGTTTGACGGGGCCTCCGACGAAAAGGGCCCGGGGACGCGCGGCGAGGTCCGCCCACTGTGGCAGAACATTCTGGACCGCAGTCTCGCTCGCCCGGTTGATCACCACACCGAGGCTGCCGCCGTCGTTGTGCTCGATGATGTAGATGACGGTGCGTCGAAATGTCGGCTCGACGAGTTCCACCGACGAGACCAGCAGGCTTCCTGGACGCACCGCCTGCTCGACCCATGCCGTCTGGTCTTCCGGTTCCTCCGCATGCGCAGCCATCGTTTCATTGTGGCACCGAGCACGTGCAGTTGTGGCGCAAGGAATCGGACGAGTTTTTCGCGCTAGCAAAAACCGGCGATTTCGACCAGGCGTGCCAGCTGATACTCGAACAATTGGTCCCTGTCGCCGAAAGTGGTGCGCCCGTACTGATCGAAGACATCGAAGCTCACCGCGCCGAACAACGAGACCCACACCAGTACCCCGCGAGCGATGGTCTCGTCGGGAATGTCGGTGCCCAGGCCCCGGCGAACCTCGGCGAAGTCGGACTGCAACCCGGACAACGGGACATCTGCGGCACGTTCGATGAGGCTGCCCGCACGATATGCCGCGTCGAAGAGGGAGACGAGGGTGACGATCACCCGTGTGCCCGGTCCGGTCGTCTGCTCTGCCGGTGCGTGGTAGCCGGGGACCGGGCTACCGAACAGCAGTGCATACCGCGCAGGTTCCCGCAGACCCCAGGCGCGGACGGTCCGGCCGAGAGCACGGAACTTCTCGACGGTCCCGTCCGCGTCCTCGACTGCAGCGTCAACGGCATCACCCAGTTCGTTGTAAGCGTCGACCACGAGAAGGGTCAGCAGCTCGTCCCGACTCTTGACGTATCGGTAGACGGCCGAGGATACGACGCCGAGGTCGCGTGCGACGGCGCGCAGCGACAGCGCGGCGGCGCCGTCGGCAGCGAGATGATCCCGGCCGATACGGGTGATATCGGCCAGCGTCTGCGCCCGGGCACGTTCACGCGGAGTGGTCGCCATGAGTGCCACACTAAACGTCGCCGATGATCTCAGGCCGTGGAGTCCTTGGACCCCAGTCGAGCGAAGGGGTCCGTGGAGAAGATCACTTCGACGGATACCTCGAAGTACGCGGCGATCCGCAGCGCGAGGTGCAGGCTGGGGCTGTACTCACCCCGCTCGAGGTAGCCGACGGTTTGGTAATGCACCCCGAGCGCCTCTGCGAGTTCTCGCCTCGAGATCCCGCGCTCGGCGCGGAGCATCGCGATGCGGTTGTAGATCACTTCAGTAGGCACGCTGCAAAGCCTTGTCTCGTCGTTCGTCCATCTTGCTACCGGACTCATTCCGGGCCATGCGTCGCAACACTATCGGTGCCAGCACCAGCCCGGCGACAGCCCACGCACCGAGGACGCCGAGGGTCTCCATGTGTCGCCAGGACTGGCCGATTTCGATGGCCACAGCGTCGGCGGGTAGCAGCGCGGAGCGCAGTCCCAGGCCGAGCCAGTAGCAGGGGAGCACTTGCGCGATGCCCTGCAACCAACCTGGTAGGGCGGTGATCGGGTAGAAGATTCCAGATATCGCGATGACCCCCATGAGCGGCATGGTGACGAAGAACAGGCCACGGGCGGTCCCGACGGTTGCACCCAGAACGGCCCCGATGGACAGCGCCGAGAGGAGACCGAGAACAAGTACCCAGAGCAGGGTTGACCATGCAGAGAAGCTGTCGAGGGCAACTCCTCCGACGATGAACCAGCCGGTGACGAGAATGGCCAGCACCTGAACGGCAACGGCTGCGGCACTGGCACCGATCCTGCCGATGAAATAGCCGATCATTCCGTTCGGAGTCGCTTTGGCCCGCAACAATGTTCCGTCCTCGCAGTCCAGGACGAGGCTTTCGCCGATGCCGTAAAGCCCGTTGAAGAAGATGATGGTGCCCAACACACCGGGCAGGGCCAAGGAGGCCAGCACGAAGCCACTGGACTCGAATGTGCCGTTACGCATGAAGAACAGCGCAACCATGACCAGGGCGGGAACAGAAACAGGTTGAGAAGCCCCTGGATGTCGGTGAACTGTTGCCGCACTTCGATTCCGGTCCGGCGGATGCCGGCTCGTACCGCGACAGTTGTCGGGTTCATCGCCGAACCTCCTCGAGTGTGGTGATATCCGAATCCGCGGACCCGGCTTGATGAACGAGCCTCATGTAGGTGTCTTCGAGGGACGAGCGCCGAACCTCGAGCTCGGTGACCCGATTGCCGTACTGGACGTACAGATCGTGCACGAACTCAACGGACGCGGTGGTGCTGTGTACCGACCGCTGGCCGTCGACACTCCATCGGACCTCGGAGTCCGTAGGCATCATGCGCGCGAGTTGCTCCGGCGAGCCGTCGGCGATGATACGTCCCCCGGCCAGGATGATCGTGCGGTCGGCCAGTTTCTCGGCCTCGTCCAGGTCGTGGGTGGTGACCATGATGGTGGTGCCTTCGAGATCGGCCAGTCGATGGACCAGATCGTGGAATTCGCGACGCGCATCGGGGTCGAAGCCCGCGGTGGGTTCGTCCAGGAACAGCAGCTCGGGCCGGCCGACGATGCCGATGGCAACATCCATTCGGCGCCGCTGCCCGCCGGAGAGGGACTTGATTTTCGTGTCCGCTTGGTCGGTCAGGCCGACCACGTCGAGAAGATCGGTTATCACCCAGGGGCGCGGACTCGCCTGGGTACCGTAGGGAGCGTAGAAGGAACCGAGGTAGTCCAATAGCTCTCGGACTTTCCACTTCCCGTGGTCTCGCCACGACTGCAGCACGACGCCTATCCGCGCTCTCCAGGCCTCATCGCCGTCTGCTGGGTCGATGCCGAGGACGTGGACCTGTCCCGCGGATCGCATGCGGAATCCTTCGAGGATCTCGAGGGTGGTCGATTTTCCCGCACCGTTCGGGCCCAGCATGACCAGCACTTCGCCCTGGTGTGCGCGAAAGGTGACGCCCGTCAGGACGTCCGTGGTTCCGTATCGCATCCGTAATCCGTCGACGTCGATGACGACATCCCCTGCAGTTTTCATCGAGTTCCCTACTGTTGTGGGTGCCTGATGGTTTGTAGCATATGTACTACATTGCGTATTGGCTATAGGTTCTGCCGACCAATTTCGAGAGCATCGCTCTTGTTTTCTTGCCCGCAACGGCGCACACTCGAACTACAGAGAGCAGTGCTCACACTTTCCGTCGAGGAGAAGCCATGAACCAGACACACGTAGTCATCGGAGCCGGACCGGTCGGCTGGTCGGTCGCCGAACAACTTGTTGCACGGGGGCATTCGGTGCGTATCCTGACCCGCTCGGGAGCCGGACCCGACCACCCCGCAATCGAACGGCGACGCGTCGACATCTCTGCCGGTGGTCTCCATGCCGCATTCGACGACGCTGCTGCGATCTTCAACTGCACCCATGTTGCATACACCGACAAGGCCTGGCGCGCAGAGCTTCCCACGATGGAACAGCACGTACTCGACGCCGCGAACGGCGCCGTCGTCGCGTTCCCCGAAAGCCTCTATTCCTACGGGCGCGTCCCCGGTCCCATCCGCGAGGACTCTCCCCGAACCGCGACCCACCGGAAACTCGGCGTGCGCACCGAACTGCTCGCCGCCCGTGACGCGCATGTCAATCCCACGGTGAGCGTGGCTGCTTCGGACTTCTACGGCCCCCGCGTGAAGACCTCGCACATGGGCGAGCGCGTAGTGGCGAACGTACTCGCTCGCAAGCCTATTCGAGTGATCGCGAACGCCGACATCCCACACTCGTTCACCTACGTTCCCGATCTCGCCGCCGCCATGATCACGGCCGCGGGCACACCAGCGCTCTGGAATACCCTGCTCCACGCACCCACAGCGCCGGCCGTCTCACAACGCGAGATGATCCAACTGTTCGCCAGCGCTGCCGGCGTGGAAATGCCCAAGGTGGGAACGGTTCCCGCCTGGTTGATGCGAACGCTCGCACTCTTCCCCGGTCAACTCAAAGAACTCGGTGACACCCTGTACCAGTTCCAGTACCCGTTCGTCCTCGACAGCGCTCGCAGCCAAGAAATACTAGGGTCGACGCCGACTCCCCTCACCGAGGGCGCCGCAGCGACCATCGCATGGTGGAAGGCCGCGGAGCTGACGCAGACCCCCTGACTGGCCGCGGCTACAGTGCCGTAAGTGAGCGACGAGACCTTCCGGACCCGGCTACGCAATTCCCCGGGGGCAGGCAGGCTCACCACCGTACGATTCGCCGGCCAGTTCGGGGACGGCCTCTTTCAGGCCGCCCTGAGCGGCGCGATCCTGTTCAATCCAGAACGGGAGTCGAGCCCAGCCGCCATCGCAGCCGGATTCGCCGTGCTGCTCGTGCCGTACTCGGTGATCGGGCCGTTTGCAGGCGCCATGCTCGACCGGTGGGACCGACGCGCCGTGATTCTGTGGGCGAACGTGATCCGCCTGCTACTGATCGGCGTCACCGCTGCGGTGCTTCTCTCGGGCGGGGGAGAAACGCCGCTGCTGCTGCTGGCACTGACCACCGTCGGATTGAGCAGATTCGTACTCGCAGGTGTCTCGGCTTCACTGCCCCACGTCGTTCGAACCGCTTGGCTCGTTCCCATGAACTCGCTGCTCGCGACCATCGGCTCCGGATTCGCCGCCGCGGGAGCGGGGGCAGCCGTGGCAATCATCGGCTACGTCGGCGCCGGCGACCTCGGATCGGGAATCGCCGTCGCCGCATCGGCGTCCGGCTCGATCGTCGGCGCCATCGCTGCAGCCGGTTTCCGCCGACACTCCCTCGGACCCGCCACCTTGGCCGAGGACCGACAGGCAACGAAAACACTCATCGTCATCGCGACGGGACTGAGATCGGGCGCCGTAGCCGTATGGAACTCGCCCACCGTGACCGCCGCGATGACCGGCATCGGTGCCCACCGCATCGCATTCGGTATCGACACCCTCGTCATGGTGCTGATTCTGCGGGAGACCACTTCCAGTTCACCGTCCGGCGGGCTCGCAGGATTCGGCATCGCCGTTGGCGCGACCGCCGCAGGAATGCTCGTTGCTGCACTCCTGACGCCGTTCGTGCTGCCGAGGCTGGGCCGCATACGCACCATCGTGGTGGGGTTGATCGGCGCCGCAATCGTGCAAGTGACCTTCGTCGCGACCCTGACACAGAACAGCCTGCTCATCGGTGCGTTTCTGCTGGGAATCGCCGGTCAAACCATCAAACTCACCGGCGACGCCTCGATGCAGACGGAGATCGACGACGACCACCGCGGCCGCGTGTTCGCCCTCCAGGACACCGTGTTCAACATCTTCTTCGTCGCCGCCCTCGCTGTGGCCGCCTTCGTGATCGGGCCGACGACAGCCAACCTGGCCGACGAAACCTCCGCGCATGCCGTGGTCTATGCCGGTGGCTTCGTCTACGTCCTCGGCCTCCTGGGCGCTTCGCGCATGTGAGCGGAAATACGTGTCGGGCTATGTATTTCCGCTCACGTGCGCGGAGCGCCCGACCACCATTCGAGGAGCGCCTTTTCCGCTTCCTCGCGGGGGAGGGGACCGCGATCGAGGCGGAGCTCCTTGAGGAACTTCCACGCCTTGCCGACATCGGGACCGGCCTCGATCCCGAGCAACTCCATGATCGCGTTGCCGTCGAGATCGGGCCGCACCCGGGCGAGATCCTCCTGTTCGGCCAGCACGGCTATCCGCTGTTCGAGGTCGTCGTACGTGGCTTGCAGTGCGGCGGCGCGACGCTTGTTGCGCGTGGTGCTGTCGGCTCGAACGAGTTTGTGCAACTTGGGCAGCAGCTCGCCTGCGTCGGTGACATAGCGGCGCACCGCCGAATCGGTCCACTGCCCCTTGCCGTATCCGTGGAAGCGCAGGTGCAAGAAGACCAGGTGCGAAATGTCGTCGACCATCCGCTTGGAGTACTTCAACGCACGCAAACGCTTGCGGACCATCTTCGCCCCGACCACCTCATGATGGTGGAAGCTGACGCCACCGCCGGGCTCGTGCTTTCGGGTATCGGGTTTACCGATGTCGTGAAGCAGTGCAGCCCAACGTAATACGAGATCTGGATCGCCGTCCTCGAGATCGATCGCCTGCACGAGCACGGTCAGCGAATGCCAGTACACGTCCTTGTGCTGATGGTGCTCGTCGATCTCGAGCTTCATCGCCGGCACCTCGGGCAGCACGTAGCCGGCAAGACCGGTCTCGCACATGACGTCGATCCCCTCGACCGGGAAATCGCCGAGAATCAGCTTATCGAGTTCCACCTGCACGCGCTCGGCGGTGATCCGCTCGATCTGACCCGCCATCTCGGTGATCGCCGTGTAAACCCGCGGGATCAGCGAGAAACCAAGCTGGGAGACGAAGCGAGCGGCGCGCAACATCCTCAGCGGATCGTCTCCGAAGGATTTTTCCGGCGCCGAGGGCGTGTCCAGCAGCCCCTCGAGGAGTGCATCCATGCCGCCGAGCGGGTCGACGAACTCCTGCGCTCCGTCTGCGCCGAGGCGAACAGCCATGGCATTGACCGTGAAGTCACGGCGAATCAGATCTTCTTCGAGCGAGGTGCCGTACAGAACCTCGGGATTGCGCGAGACCTGGTCGTACGAGTCGGTACGAAAAGTGGTGATCTCGATGACCTGATCGCCCTTGGCCGCGCTGATCGTGCCGAACGCGATTCCGGTGTCCCACTGATTGTCGGCCCAACCCGACAGCAACTGCTGAACGATCTCGGGCCGCGCGTCGGTGGTGAAATCCAAGTCCGTCCCCAGTCGACCCAGCACGGCGTCGCGCACGCTGCCGCCGACGAGGTAGAGCTCGTGACCTGCGGCCGCGAACCGGCCGGCCAACGGCGTCAAGATGGGAGAGAGTTCGTTGAGGGTGACCGCAGCAGCCGCCAACAGTCTCGCCCGTCGTTCTTCCGACTTCTCGGACTGTCCAGCTGCTGAAATCTTGTCGGCCACGTCGATAGAGCCTAGTGGGAGGGCAAGATCGAACGCCGATGCCCGTCTCCGGAATGACCCACGATCCAGATGCCGGGAGTGGAGCCTGCGGAATGACCCACGATCCAGATGCCGGGAGTGGAGCCTGCGGAATGACCCACGATCTAGATGCGGGGAACGCACGGTCTTTCCATCTAGTATGGATCGGGTGTCTGCTGGCGAACGTGCAAACAGGAGCCGCCGCAATCCGCGGCGGCGGAATGCACGTGTCGACGGCGATAAGCCACGGCTGCGCACCGTCCGCGAGACCTCCGCTGGAGGCCTGGTCGTCGACGGTCTCGACGGCCCACCGGCGATGCGGTGCGCTGCACTGATCGGGCGCACGGACCGTCGCGGCCGACTCCTGTGGTCGCTGCCGAAGGGTCACATCGAGCAGGGTGAAACGGCCGAGCAGACGGCTATGCGTGAGGTCGCCGAGGAAACGGGCATCCGCGGCACGGTGCTCGCATCGTTGGGCAGCATCGACTACTGGTTCGTCACCGAGGGTCGGCGAGTACACAAGACCGTTCACCACTATCTTCTTCGTTTCCTCGGCGGCGAGCTGTCCGACGAGGACGTCGAGGTCACCGAGGTGGCCTGGGTTCCGCTCAGCGAACTCCCGTCGCGGTTGGCCTATGCCGACGAGCGCAAGCTTGCTGCCATCGCAGGTCAGTTGATCGAGGACATGAGCGAGGCTGGGAAGAACGCCAGCGGCGCGAGCGAATCGGATCCCGAATCGCCTGACGGCCGGGAGTGAGAGTGCGGCTCTCCACGATCACCGCAGTCGCATCGACCGCACTCCTGGTGGCGTTCGCCCCTGGTATGGCATCGGCCCAGGATCTCAGTTCGCAGGAAAACACCGCGCAGGAAGACACCGCGGGCGAGACCGATTCGGAGTCCGCCGAGTCCGAGCTTCCGCAGACGTCTCAGGGTGATGAATTCCTGTCATTGGCGATCGACACCGTTGCGCCGAGCACGGTCACCACCACCAGTGAACCGTTCGTCACAGTCCGAGCCACCGTGACCAACACCGGTGATCGACGCGTCGACGAGGTGGCCGTGCGCATGCAGAGCGCCGAAGCGATCGACCGGTCCGAGGAGCTTCGTGCGTCTCTCGTGCCCGGTCGGCAGCAATACGACAACGTGGGTGACTTCGAGACGGTCAGTGCCGGTCTCGAGCGCGGCGAGAGCGCGCAGTTCGTCATATCGATGCCGCTTCGAAGCACGCTGGGGCCGTCTCTGGGTATCGACGAGCCCGGGGTCTATCCCCTTCTGCTCAATGTCAACGGCACGCCCGAGTTCGGCGGCGCCGCACGTCTCGACGATGCGCGCTTCCTGCTACCCGTCACCGGTGTCCCGCGCGACCCGACGGCTCTGGACCCATTGGGTCCCGAGGCAGGCCCACGGGCACCGAGCACCGCTGACCCGGTGGCTACGACGGTGCTGTGGCCCCTCACCGACAAACCGCGGCTGGCAGCGGGGGTCCCAGGATCGATCGAGGACAGGGTACGACTGGTCGACGACGAACTCGCCGACGAGCTGGCCCCCGGCGGCCGGCTCGACCGGTTGCTCGGCGCCGTCGAGTTCGCCACTACCGAGCAGCTCGATCCCGACGGCCGGCTCGCCGAGAGCATGTGTCTCGCCGTCGACCCGGACCTTCTCATCACAGTCTCCAACATGACCCGCGGTTACTTGATCGTCGACGACCCTGCCGATCCGACGGGCCCGGCCCGCGAGGGTACGGGCGCTCAGGCCGCGTCCGACTGGTTGACGCGACTCGAGACTGTCACCGATTCGATGTGTGTGACGGCTCTCCCGTTCGCTCAAGTCGATCTCGACACCCTGGGCAACGTGGGCGACGCCTCACTCGCCTCGGCCGCGCTGGAATCGCCGGCTGACATCGTCGACACCCTCCTGGGAGTGACGTCGACGCGCGGCATCATCTGGAGTTCCTCCGGGCAACTCGGTGAGGCCGGTGCGGCGACAGTCCGATCGATCGGCCCTCGCACCGCGCTGCTCGCGGACAACAGCATCGCCCCAGCGGCGGGCGGAGCCGTCGCCAGCGTCGTCGGTGGCAACGATGTCCTCGCCGACCTCGCCGTCACCGTTTTCGATGCACCGACGGCGACGGCGCTGGCTGCGGTGGGTGATCAACCCGCCACTCCCGAGTTCACCCCCGACGAGCAGCGATACAACCTGACCGGGGACTCGCGGACCGCTCGACTGCAGGATGCGTTGGGCGCCGTCACCTATCAAGCGCTGTCGAAGCCGCAGGATTTCGGCGGGGGCCCGCCGCGAACGCTGACCATTGCGCCACCTCAATACTGGACAGCCGACGGTGACGAACCCGCCGCGGTGCTGTCCACTGTTTCGTCGTTGCTACGTTCCGGGCTTGCCACCCCCCGCCCGTTCGCAGAACTCGCCGCCGAGGAACCGAGTGGCCTGCCCGTCGAAACACGAACCGTCGGCCAGGCCGGTCGGGACGTCGCGCTCGAAGATCGCGTCCGCGCGCAGAGCAAGCGCATCGAAGCGTTGCGGGGCTCGCTCGTCGAGGCTCCACAATCGGAACTGACCCCGCAGCGCTACACCGCGCCGCTGCGCGAGGACCTGCTCCGCACGATCGGCACCGCGGACAGAGCGGCGGCGAACGTCCGCATGGACGGTGCCGAGGCAGGGCTGGACTCCATCTATCGTTCGGTGACGGTGCTCGCTCCCGGCGGCGTCTACACGCTTGCTTCCGAGCAGAGCCCGCTGTTACTCGTCGCCCGCAACGACCTGCCCGTGGGTGTGAACGTGCGCCTCGAGGTCGACGCACCGCCGGAGATGACCGTCACCGACGTCGGGGTGACGGCGCTGCCCGCTCGCGGAAGCCGCACGATCACCGTTCCCGCTCAGGTCGACGACAGCCGCAATCTCGCCGTCGACTTCTCGCTCACCACCCTCGACGGCCAACAATTGGGCGAACCGTCCACCGTGAACGTACGGTCGAACGCGTACGGACAGGCTTTGGCGATCATCACCGCCTCCGCAGGCGTTCTGCTGCTGCTGCTGGCGGGGCGTCGACTGTGGCACCGGTTCAAGGGTCAACCCGACCCAGCCGACGAAGGGTACGAACGGCCATGACGGGTAGTGACGTGCCCTACCGGGGTGGAGTGCCCTACGAGGGTGACGCCGCGCGCCTGCCTGCCGCACAGGTTTTCCGCAGATCCGCGCCGCCGCGGCAAGCACCGTGGGAACGACGGGCGAACGAGCCGTCGCGCGAGATGCGCAGCTATCCGGTTCCGCCCTCTCCCGACGGCGGCCCCGCGCCCGACAACTCGGTCACCCAGCTGATCCCGCGTTTCCGCGACGAGGACTATCCGCCCGTCGCGACGCCACCGCAGCCAGCATCCGCGCCGGAGGAGCCGCCGGGCAAGCCGCCCGCGAGACCGCAGAAGAGTTTGCTGGCATCGACGGGATCGATCGCGATCGCCACCCTGGTCAGCCGTATCACCGGCTTCTTCAAGCAGATCGTGATGCTCGCGATTCTGGGTGGCGCGATCGCCAGTTCGTTCACATCCGCGACGATCCTGCCCAACATGATCTCCGAGCTGGTGCTCGGCGCAGTTCTTACGGCCATCGTCGTTCCGGTTCTGGTTCGAGCAGAGATGGAGGATGCCGACGGCGGTGCTGCATTCATCCGACGGCTCTTCACCATCGCGTTCACGATGCTCGCAGTCATCGCGGTCCTCGCGACGATCTGCGCACCGCTACTGGCCAGCGTGCTCATCGCGGAGGACGCGAAAGTAAGCAACGAACTGACGACGGCGCTGTCGTACCTGCTACTGCCGGCAATCCTGTTCTACGGATTGTCCGGGCTGCTCACCGCAATGCTGAACACCAGACAGAACTTCAAGCCCGGTGCCTGGGCTCCGGTGTTGAACAACCTCGTCGTCCTCGGAATCTTCTCGCTCTACTTCTTCGTGCCCGGGGAGATCACGCTCGACCCGGTGCGGATGAGCGATCCGCACGTGCTCATCCTCGGACTAGGTGTGACCGCCGGTGTCATCACCCAGGTGCTGGCCCTGATCCCGGCGCTGAAGCGAGAAAAGATCGATCTCCGTCCGATGTGGGGATTCGATGCTCGACTCAAAGCGTTCGGCGGCATGGCCGTCGCGATCGTTCTGTACGTCGTCATCAGTCAGGCCGGCCTCGTCTTCGCGACCAGAATTTCTGCCGACGCCGACGCAGCCGGCCCGGCGATCTACTCGCAGGCGTGGATTCTGCTGCAACTGCCGTACGGCATCCTCGGTGTCACCGTGCTCACGGCCATCATGCCGCGACTGAGCCGCAACGCCGCCGAGGGCAACGACCCGGCCGTCGTCGACGATCTGTCCGTTGCCACGAGGATGACCCTCGTCGCCCTCGTGCCCATCGTCGTGTTTCTGACGTTCGCCGGGCCCTGGGTCGGTGAAGCACTGTTCGGTTTCGGCAACTTCGCGAACGAGGCGAGCCGTCTCGGCGAGGCCGTCAGCTGGTCGGCATTCACGCTGATCCCGTATGCGCTGGTGCTGATCCACCTGCGCGTGTTCTATGCCCGCGAGCAGGCCTGGACACCCACCTGGATCATTCTCGGCATCACCGGCGTCAAGATCGCACTGTCGGCCCTGGCCCCTTTCGTGGCCAGCAGCGACCAGCAGGTGGTGCTGTGGCTCGGTGTCGCGAACGGGCTCGGCTTCGTCGTCGGCGCGTGCATCGGTGGATTCTTACTGCATCGGAGTCTCGGCGACCTGCGAATGATCAACGTCGGCAAGACGATCTGGATGGTGTTGTTCGCATCCGCAGCCGGCGGCACCGCGATGCTCGCCATCGATCGCATCGCCGATCTCGATGGACTGACCGAACCCCTCGGATCCATCGGAGCCATGCTCAGAGTTGGTTTCTGCGGTGTGATCATGCTCGGTATCACGTTTTCGATTCTGTGGTTCGGCAGAATCCCCGAAGTACTCGCCGTTACCGTCGCACTGCGCCGACTCGTGAATCGAGCGCGGGGAGTGGCGGCCACACCGCCCGAGCCGGTTGCGCCCTTCGCCGAGGACAAGACCGAGACGATACCGGTCGTTACAGGTGCCGCTACATGGGAGACTGCAGGTCGACAACTCCCGTACCCTGGATCACGGCGAACCGGGACGCCGTCACCAGCAGGTATTCCTGAGCCGGGTAGACGTATGGGACGACCCGGGGCACAGACGCAAGAAGGAGCAAGAGTGACCGACGACGAAGTGGCTGGGGGGCCGGCCGAGTCCGTAGCGAACGGCACCGACCGAGCAACCGGTGGAGTCGAGGTGGACGAACGCACGAAGAAGACACCGACGCAGTCCACGTCCTCCACATCCGCCGCATCCACTACATCGTCGAAGAGCTCGAAAACCGAAGACGCCGTCAACGACGACGCCCCGGCCGAAGACGCGTCAACAGAGTCTGCCGAGGCAGCACCTGACGCGGACGCCACAACGCCTGTCAACGCAGCACCTGTCAACACCACACCCGACGGCACGGCACCCGACGGCACGGCACCTGACGCCGATTCCTCGGCCGAAGACGACTCCTCGGCTGAAGACTCGACTGAAGACACAGTCGAGGAGAAGTCCGACTCGCAGGACAGCAGTGACCAGGGCAGCAGTGAAGACAGCAGTGAAGACAGCAGTGAAGACAGCGGTGACGAGCCCGCTGCCGATGCCGATGCAGCCACCGGTGCCTCCGGTACGCCTGCGCAGCCCGTACCGACTCCACCGGCCGATGCTCCGCGCGCACCTCGCGGGCCGAAGCTCATTCCCGGCGCCTCGGTTGCCGGTGGCCGTTACCGACTGCTGGCTCCGCACGGCGGCGCCCGCGGCCTCAAGTTCTGGCAGGCGCACGACGTCAAGCTGGACCGGGAGGTCGCTCTGACCTTCGTCGATGCCGACCAGCAGGCGGGGGCACGTGCCTCCGACCGGGCCGAGGGCCCACAGGCGGTTCTGTCACGCACACTTCGGCTGGGACGTATCAACTCACCGGGTCTCGCCCGCGTACTGGACGTGGTCCGGGGCAGTTCCGGCGGAATCGTCGTCGCCGAATGGACGCCCGGCCGTTCTCTGCGTGAGATGGCGGACACCGTGCCCTCACCCACCGGCGCGGCCCGTGCGATCAAGGTGCTCGCGGCTGCGGCCGAGGCAGCACATCGCAGCGGCGGTGCCCTGTCGATCGATCATCCTGATCGAATTCGAATCAGCAGCGACGGAAACGCCGTACTCGCCTTCCCGGCGACACTCGCCGACGCCGATCCCGGCACAGATGTTCGCGGTCTCGGCGCCATGCTTTACGCGTTGATCACGGCCCGATGGCCACTCGCGGACTCCGCCGGGCGACCCGACGGCCCTCCGCGCTCGGTCGGTGGCCTCAAGCCCGCCGATCGTGACAGCGCCGACGCCCCCGTGGAGCCTCGCAAGATCCGGCCCGATGTTCCGTTCGAGATCTCCGCAGTGGCAGTCCGCGCGCTCGAGCAGAACAGCGGCATCCGTACCGCTGCGACGGTTCAGCATGTCCTCGATCAGGCCGCTGTCGTCAACGACAAGACGGATCTGATGCCTGCACTGCGCCTCGGGCAACGCGCCCCAGGTGCAAGCGGGCATTCGCTCGCCGATCCAGAAGAGCTGAGCGCTCAACAGGAGCGGTCGCGACGGACCAACATTGCGCTCGCCGTACTGGGTGTGCTGACGGTGGTCGTTCTCGGCTTTGCGGGCTACTGGCTGCTCACACTCATTGCAGGCGGTAGCTCCGACGAACCGCTGACCTCACAGGACTTCGGCTTGACGACGGAGGAAACCGTCCCCGCCGAGCCGTCGGCACCCGATGCCAGCGCACCGCAGGCCGCTCCGGTGGCGCTGAGCGCGGTGGAAGTGTTCTCTCCTGACGGCAGCGCCGACAACTCCGGAACCGCGGACAACGCGATCGACAACGATCCCGCGACGGTGTGGAGCACCGATTCCTACTTCCAGCCGTTCCCGGCGCTCAAGGACGGCGTGGGCCTCCTGGCGACGCTTCCGGCCTCGGAGGTCTTGACCAACGCCTACGTCAATACACCGACTCCCGGAACCGTCGTGGAAATCAGGTCGGCTTCCAGTGCTTCTCCCGACCTCGAAGACACCACTGTCATCGGCCAAGCGACGCTCCGGGGCGGTGTCACCGAGATCCCGCTCGAGATGTCGGAGCCCACAAGTCATGTGCTCCTGTGGATTACCGACCTGAGCAGCGATGGCGGGCGCAACCAATCCACCATCGCCGATTTCGGCGTCTTCTCGCAACAGTGACGTATTCACCAGTTCGCATGCTGAACCCGCACAAAACGTGAAAACTTGACGGTTCCATCGTTGTTGACCGCGCACGTTGCCGGGGAGCCGCACGCGTTCAGCGCGATGTCATCGATCCCGCTCAGCGTCCCTCCGGTCGAACCGCCTCCGGAAGCAGATCCGGCGAATTTCGTTACCCGACACAGACACTCAGCGGGAGTCCTCGTCGGCATGATTCGGTGAACACCGTGGTGATGCGGACGGTACAGGGTCCGAAGTCACCCCGCGAGGAGAACGGATCCGCCGACTGGATCTCGGTCAGCCGTGGCCCCTTACCCGTTGGAGGCAGACCCGTTCGAACTCGTCACCGGCGGCTCGGTGTACAGCGCGGCGCCGGCGGTGACACTCGCTCCTGCGGCCACGACCAGGGTGCGGGTGCCCGCGGGCATGCGGTGGTGTCGCCCGCGATCGAGACCCGCGACGAGCGCGGCAGTATGCATCGATTCGTCGTCCCCCACCGTGATCCGGGTTTCGGCGATCCCCAGTCGTTCGGCGAGGGCGAGACGGAATGCGGGGCGCGCCGGTGCTGCCACGATCGAGTCGACGTCGGACAACCGGAGCGACTCTCGGCGCAGGCATTCGGTGAGCGCGGCCACCGCCGCATCCGCATACCGTTCGTCCAGCACGTCTGACTCGGTGATCCGCAGGACGTTGCCGGTGTCGACCTGCCCGACTGTGGCCCGGAACGACTCACCGCCATCGGGAGTGTTGACCCACGACACGTGCCCGAGTCCAGGCTCGCCGTCGATCCACCTGCAGAGCACCGCTCCCCCTGCCGCGGTGAACGGAAATCCCTCGCTCAGGTTGCGGCCCGGATCGGCGTCGCTGGCGACCACCAACGCGTGCTCGATCGTGCCCGAGCGCAGGAACCCGTCGACGATCTGCAATGCGGTCAAGACTCCGCAGGTGCCGTTGGCGACGTCGAACGAGAACGTACCGTGGGCGTCCGGGTGTGGATTCTCGGGGTGGGCCCCGACATCTTCTTGGATCAGTGCGGCCAGGGCGGGCTCACCGAGGTTGCGGTCGCGGTACAGACCGGCATTGATGAGGAGGTCGAGGTCGCCGGCTTCCCGGCCGGCACGCTCGAGACAGTTCTTCGCCGCAGTCACCGCGACCTGGAGAGCGCTGTGCCGGTGGAGCCAACCGGCACGCGTGACCACCATCCGCTCAATGACCGTGCCCATAGCAACCCACCAATTCTTCGTCGACGGTCAGCAGAACCACACCGATCTCGAGGCCGGACGCCAGCGATATCAACGCCACGGTCTCGACGGGTTGTATGCGCCCGGCTTCGAGTTCCTCGATGAGGGCCACGGTGTGGGTCGTCGATGCCGTGTTCCCGTAGCGATCGACGGTGATGACCGCGTCGTGACGCGGGGATTCACCGAACGAGGTCACGAGCTCGGCCATGCCTTTCCGGATCGCTCGCGTCGAAGTCTGGTGCGCGATCAGGTGATCGATGTCGTGCAACGAGATCCCGACCGAGTCGAGGACCTCGTGCAGCAGCAGGGGTGTAGCGGCGATGGCTGCCTTCTGCAGCGCACGCGACTTGGTGAACATGCGGGCGCCGGGATCCTCACCCATCGGATATGCCAGGCACAGACGGCTGTGGTCGGCCACCGTCGTGAAGCCGGCGACCCGTATACCGCCGGAGCCGGCGGAAGCACGTTCGAGGACCAGCGCGGCACCCGCATCGCCCAACGTCAACGACGCCAGCTCACGGCTCATGATGTTACGGATGTGCTGGGCGGCGTTCTGACCGAGCTGGGAGATGTACTCGCCACTCACGACGAGGGCGCGCTCGATGATCCCCTGGCGAATCCAGTTGTTCACCACAGTCACCCCGGTGAGCATGCCCGCGCAGGCATTCGAGAGGTCGAAGGTCATGGCCTTGTCGGCACCGAGTGCGTGTGCGACCGCACCGCTCATCGTCGGCTCGAGCCATTGGGTGAGGCCGTTTCGGAATTTCGTGATGCTGCAACTGATCACGACGTCGAGCGAGTCCGCTGCCCGCCCCGACTTGGTCAGGGCGTCGAGTCCCGCGGTGACGGCCAGCGAGTAGGAATCCTCGTCTCCGACCGACACACGCCGCTCCCGCACGCCCGTCAGCCGTTCGAGATCGATGTTCGTCGAGTGGCGGGTCGACGCCATCAAGTCCTCGGTGGTGAGATGCGTGGCCGGCAGATGCCGGCCCGCGCCGGCCACTCGGGTACGGTACGGCGCCCGCGGATCCTCCTCCTCGGTCTCCATGACGAGCCAGTGCTTGACCATGGTGTCGTCCACCTCCATCACTCACATATTCCCTTCCACCGTGCGGCGAAACCAGAGCATTTGGGCCCTTTTCGCAGCCACTGTCGATAACCGATCGGCAGGCCGCCGAGCCGCTGATCGGAACGGAAGGAATGGTTGTGCGCGCGCGACACATCATGAGCAGCCCGGTCACCACCGTGACCGAATCACCGGACCGAGTTGTCGTCAGCGGATCCAGGAGGCGAGGACGGCTGTGTCGGCCGATTCATCGGTGCACAGCGCCAGGACCGTGCGGAAGCCCTCGGCGATCGAGGACGTCAGCAACGCCGGATCGGGGACCGCCGCAACGTCGGCGTTGATGCCGATGCAGCACACGGACGTGTAGGACATCAACGTCACATTGAACGCGGACCCCAATGTGGGACTGAAGGCGTAGTACCGCTCGATTTCTGCACCTGCAATGAAGAGTGGCACAGGCGAGCCCACCACATTCGACGCGACGAAATCCACGTGCTTGAGCATGTTCCCCAGCGATGTCGCCGGGAGCAGGTTCAAGGCACCGGCGATCGTGGACGACAGGGGCACCGCGGGTTCGGTGCGCCACGCCTCCACCGTCGTACGGACCCGTCCCATCAATTGGGCCGGATCATCGATATCGGTGGGTAATGCGAAGCGCGCCAGCGTAATCCGGTTCCCGCCGATCGGATCCTCTTCGGTGCGAAGACTGATCGGCAACGTGAGCCTCAACGCCGGCGGTATCTCGGCACCGTGAGCGCGGTGATAGTGCCGCATCCCGAGAAGAATCGACGCCAGGAATGCGTCGTTGATCGATCCACCTCCTGCTGCCGCTGCCGCGGTGAGTCCGCTGATCGGTACGTCGAGTGCCGCGTAGTGCCTGCGCGTGCTTCGCTCCGTCATCACCGGCGACATGGTCGAGAACACCGGCCGCGCGAACCGGACCGTCGATCCCACGACCGCTGCCGCCTCGCGGACCGCGGCTGCCGGGTCCGACCACAGCTTCCCGGCTCCCCGCACGGCCGAGGACACCGTCCGCCGGGCCAGTGCACCGCCGGTCGCGCGGTACCAGGACAGACTGTCCGCCACGGAGGAGTCGGCCTCGGCCCCTTCGACTGTCGACGGGCGCGGGGTGTCGCCACGTGGCGTGCCCTCACGCGTGAAATCCATGATCTCCCTGGCGATCTGCATTCCACCGACGCCATCGGTCAGGGAATGATGAACCTTGATCACGAGAGCAGCCCGCCCTTCCGCGAGCCCGTCGAGCACGGTGAACTCCCACAATGGGCGGGCCGTGTCGAAGGCCGACATACCAGTGGTCCGGGCGAAATCCAGGACGCCGTCCCACCCGCCGCGGTCGGGCAACGTGAATCTCCGCAGATGCCAGCCGAGGTCGAAGTCGGGGTCGTCCACCCAGTGCGGCGGAACCGCGCCGAGGCGATCGATGACCACCTTGCGCCGGAAGATCGGGGCCACGTCGACGCCACGCCGCATCATCCGGACGAACCGGGACCAATCGGGGCTCCGGTCGAGCACTGCCACTGCGACGATCGTCGAGCGCAGTACCGGATCCTCCTCCATCCTCCAGGACATGAAATCCGTCTGCGCCATGTATCGCGGCTTCGCCTTCGTCATATCCGATCCATTTCCGGTGCCTGCAGGGCGGCCGTCGCTCGCGGCCAGGTGCCGCCGCAGTCGAACTGCAGCATCTGCATTTCTACATCGGCATCACGTGCATCGGTGGAAGAATTCCCATCTCCTGTAGCCACAGGATGAACATGTGAAGTTCGCTCAGCGGGCCGAAGTGGCCAAAGGCCCTACACCTGGCGGCGTAACCGGCCGATGCCGGACGTGCCGATGCCAGAGTTCGGTGTCCAGACGAAAGGTCTTTTCGCAACAGTGACGTATTCACCAGTTCGCATGCTGAACCCGCACAGAACTTGAAAATTTGACGGTTCCATACTCAGCGGTCTCTATGCTCTAGGCTCTCTCGCAATGCGGTAATACGGGGGGGAGCCGTTTGCGTATGGGGGCAGTCGCATGGGGACAGTAGGTACGGACGGCGGCGCTGGGGGCTTGCTCGGTGAGCGGTCCGACGTCGAGTTGTTGACCGCGCACGTCGCCGGGGAGCCGCACGCGTTCACTACGCTCGTTCATCGGCATCACGAGCATCTGTGGATGACCGCGCGTCGCACCAGCTACACGGCCGAGGACGCGGCCGATGCGCTGCAGGAAGCGCTGCTGTCGGCACATCGCACAGCGGCATCCTTTCGCGCCGATGCTGCGGTCCGAAGCTGGATGCACAAGATCGTGGTGAACGCGTGCCTCGACCGCATCCGGCGCAACCGGTCCAGGCCCACCACACCCCTTCCGGACGGTGACTCCTTCGATCTCGCCGATGCGCGCGATTCGATGGCCGATGTCGAGACCTCGATCGAGATCCACACCGCGTTGATGTCCCTGGCCCCAGATCAGCGAGCGGCCGTGGTGGCCGTCGACATGGAGGGCTATTCGGTGGCCGATGCAGCCCGATTGCTCGGCGTGCCGGCGGGCACCGTCAAGAGTCGTTGCGCGCGCGGTCGGTTGAAGCTGGCGATCCGATTGCAGTTTCTGCGCGAGGACGGGAACCGATAGGACACCCACCGCGTCTTACCATGTGTAGGAGGGACTTCGCACGGAGAGGAGACCGGCATGGCTGTCCACCGCACCGAGCCTCTACCCGAAGCGCCGTACTCGCTGGACCTTCTCGCAGATCTGCACGCGGGCGTCCTCTCCGAGTCCGTCAGTGAACGCCTCTGGCCACTGGTTCGCCTGGATGATGCGGCGATGACCGTCATCGCAGCACTCGACGAGGTCTCTACCCACCTTCGCGAGCTCGGAGATGACCACACGGTCGGTGAACCCATACCGCCCCAGGTTGCCGAGAAGATCGATCGAGCACTCGAGGATGCCACTGTCGCAACGACCGCTCCAGCCGAGGCCCCCACCGCCGTCACCACCGTCACCACCCTCTCCTCGCGGCGCCGACCACGCGCCGCGATCGCGGTCGGCCTCGCAGCAACAGTCGTCCTTGCCATCGCGGTCACCACCGCCATCCTGATGCCGTCCTCCGGTGAGAACTCTTCCGAGACAATCGCCGACGGGTTGGTAGTCGATCCCGATTCCACCTTGGTCGTCGACTCGAGCGAAATCGACGCGTCCTTCGCCTACCGGATCATGGCCGACCGCGACACGATTCCCCTGCTGGGGTCAGAGGCTCTCGCGGATTGTCTCGCAGCCAACGGGTTCGGCGCTTCGTCCACAGTGCTCGGTGCGGCCCCGGTGGAATTGGACGGTCGCCAAGCAGTGGTGCTGGTGGTGCCGCAGAATTCCGCGACCCCAGGCTTGACGCTGCTTGCCGTCGGCCCCGATTGCGGCATCGACAATCCAGCGACCCTGCTCCGGCGCGACCTCGACTGAGCCCTCCGGGCGCGACCGGTCGAACCTGCCACAGCCCTCGCCGAACGGGAACAACAGCCCTTACCCTTGTGTTGTCATGGATGTCCTCGGCAGACTCTTCTTGCCGCCGCAGGCGCCACGGAAGAACATCAATCGGAAGGTCCGCATGACTACGCCCAAGGTTCACGATCTCATCATCGTCGGCTCGGGACCCGCAGGTTACACCGCAGGCGTCTACTCGGCTCGGGCAGAACTCGAACCCCTGTTGTTCGAGGGAACACAGTTCGGCGGCGCCCTGATGACCACCACCGAGGTAGAGAACTTTCCCGGCTTCCGTGATGGCATCATGGGACCGGACCTCATGGAGCAGATGCGTGAGCAGGCCAAGCGTTTCGGTGCCGACATTCGCACCGAGGATGTGGAAGAGCTGGACCTGCGCGGCGATATCAAGACCGTCTCCGCCAACGGTGAGACGTACCAGGCCAAAGCAGTCATCCTCGCTATGGGTGCAGCTGCGCGATACCTCGGCATTCCCGGTGAGGAGAAGTTGCTGGGACGAGGCGTCAGCGCCTGCGCGACATGCGATGGCTTCTTCTTCCGCGATCAGGACATCGCCGTCATCGGCGGCGGCGACTCGGCCATGGAAGAGGCGACCTTCCTGACACGGTTCGCCCGCAGCGTCACGGTCATTCACCGCCGCAACGAGTTCCGCGCGTCACGCATCATGCTCGAGCGCGCGAAGAACAACGACAAGATCACCTTCCTGACCAACACCAAGGTCAACGAAGTGCTCGGCGACACCTCCGTCACCGGGTTGACGCTCGAAGACTCGATCACCGGAGAGACGAGAACTCTCGACGTAACCGGGATGTTCGTTGCCATCGGCCACGATCCGCGCAGCGAGTTGGTGAAGGGACAGGTCGATCTCGACGAGGACGGTTACGTCAAGGTTGCTTCCCCTTCGTCCGCGACGTCGATACCCGGCGTGTTCGCCGCGGGCGATCTCGTCGACCACGTCTACCAGCAAGCGATTACCGCAGCTGGTACCGGCTGTACCGCGTCCATCGACGCTGAGCGCTGGCTGGCCGAGCAGGGCGACATCACCAGCAACACGCTCGAGCACGCCGATCAACCTGTCGACGCCGTCACGGCCTGATCGAATACCCCACCGAATTCACACTTCGTTTCAGATCTATAGGAGAACCCATGTCCGATGACAAGAAGACCGTCACCATCACCGATGCATCTTTCGCCGACGATGTCCTGACCAGCGAGAAGCCAGTCCTCGTCGATTTCTGGGCCACCTGGTGCGGCCCGTGCAAGATGGTCGCCCCTGTGCTCGAGGAGATCGCGGCCGAGCACGCCGACAAGCTGACCGTCGCCAAGCTCGATATCGACGCGAACCCTCAGTCTGCTCGGGATTTCAAGGTGATGTCCATTCCCACGATGATCCTCTTCCAGGGTGGCAAGCCTGTGAAGCAGATCGTGGGAGCCAAAGGCAAGGCCGCGCTGCTCAAGGACCTCGACTCCGTATTGTGACGTGATCGCGCCAGGACTGTAGCCCACCGCTCGAGCGCGTGGATTGCGGTCCTGACGGTATTTTCTGCGACAATGATCCGATGTGCCGACACAGGGTCGGCACATCGGATTTGTGATCGACGCTTGGTTTCCGGTGGTGAGCAGGACTGCCGCACCCGGTTGGCTAGAGTCGATTCAGATTTCGTTCATTCTTGCGAGAGGCTTCGAGGTATGCACCGACTCAGTCACGGCGATTCCGGTCCCGCCGTCGCGGAGGTTCGGAGCACTCTCCTCTCACTCGGCTTCCTTCCCGACGATGCACAGGACCACGACACCGCAGGCGATCCCCTGCACTGGAGCGCTCCGGCATCTGACTACGACTCCGCCCTCGACGGCGCTGTCCGAGCATTCCAACAGCACCGAGGGTTGCTCGTCGACGGAATCGTCGGGCCGGCGACCTATCGGTCACTGAAGGAAGCGTCCTACCGACTCGGTGCCCGCACCCTGATCTACCAGCTTTCGGCGCCGCTCTACGGCGACGATGTCGCGACACTGCAAACCCGTCTGCAGGATCTCGGTTTCTACAGCGAGCGCGTCGACGGCTATTTCGGGCCGAAGACCCACGAAGGACTGTCGTCCTTCCAACGCGAGATCGGCCTGTCGCCGGACGGTATCTGTGGCCCGGCAACCTTGCGCTCACTCGATTTACTCGGCGCGCGAGTGACCGGTGGATCACCGCACGCCATCAGCGAGGAAGAACTGGTCCGCCAGTCGGGTCCTCAGCTGACCGGCAAGCGTATCGTGATCGACCCCGACCTGGGCGGCGCTGACACAGGACGGATCGTCGACGGAGTTTACGGGCGGATCGCTGAGGCCGAGATCCTGTGGGATGTCGCCAGCCGACTCGAGGGTCGGATGGCAGCCACCGGAATGGAAACCTTTCTCTCTCGAGCGCGCGGCACCAACCCAAGCGTCGCCGAACGCGCCGAGACCTCCAACGCATTCAATGCTGATCTGATGATCTCCCTGCGTTGCGCTTCGAGCACCAGCCCTGCAGCAAACGGTGTGGCCAGCTTCCACTTCGGTAACTCACACGGGTCGACGTCGCTGATCGGCCAGGTTCTGACGGGATATGTGCAGCGGGAGATCGTTGCCCGCACACCGCTACTCGACTGCCGAAGCCACGGTCGGACGTGGGATCTGTTGCGCCTGACCGACATGCCGACGGTTCAGATAGACCTCGGATACCTCACCAACGCCTCCGACGTCGAGGTCTTGAGCGACCCACGTTCACGCGACGTGATCGCCGAGGCCATTCTCGTCTCGGTCAAGCGTCTGTATCTCCTCGGCCAGGATGATCAACCGACCGGCACCTTCACCTTCGCGGAGCTCCTCGCAGAGGAGTTGGCCGCCGCGGACCGCGGCTGAGTTCTACTCGCAGCACCGGCTATCGCGGGACTCGAGCTCCGTACGCCGTTGTGCTCGACAAGGACACGCTGACGGTGTCCTTCTGCTCGATGTCGAGCATCGACAGGCTCGCCGCGATCAGCAGCTGTTCGAGGGCTGATTCCACGTCCTCTTTCCACCCGTGATCGCGATCCAACTCGAGCCGCAGCCGTGGGTAGCGGTGATGGGGTGCCACTACTTCGAACCCGGCCTTCTCGAGGAAATCGGCGTCGATCATGCATGTGGCGTCCGAACACCTCATCGAGGCACTCGCACGCGGACCGTCTGTCTCGTCTTCCGCCGTACGCCGGATTCCGAATGCCTCGAGGGCACGCACACCTCGATTCACAAGATCGCTGACGACCGCGGCGATCAGTGATGCCGAATGCGCGTCGCGGTCGATGTCGGTCTCGATGCGCAGTGTCGTCAACAGCACTGCATCCGGACTGACGGGAGAGGTGGGGAACGTCGCTGCTCTCGGTACTGCACTCGGTGGGGCGTACAGAGCGCACCCGATGCTCTCGCCGCCGTCCGTCAACAACTGTCCGCATGATCCCCATTCGAGCATGATCATCGACAACCATGCCTCGTTCTCGAACTCGAGATCCAACGGAGACCCGTCCGCTTTGTCGGTCGCCGGATCGAGTACCCAGAACCGGCATCGGCGAGTGTGGCTGGGTAGCCGATCGAACGAGTCCAACGTGACTCCGGTGACAAGCGTCGACACTGGTTACCTCAGCCTCCATACCCCGACAATTTCGGCCTCCGTGAGTGCCGGAAACCCGACCGCACCGCCACAGACTAAGCCACGGATACGTACCGCGGCATGCCGAACACCACGAGACTCGAAAGTGCTGGTGTTCAACATATTTCGGCCCCATTCTGATCTTTGGTCCAACAGATCCTGAACATATGTCACAGTGACGTAACTGCCGCGTATGGCGGCACCTGAAATTTCGCGGCTACTTTTTCTTCTGGTCTTCCATCATCTCGACGATCCTCTGGAGATCGTCCACCGACCCGAACTCGACAACAATCTTGCCCTTCTTCTTGCCCAGGCTCACCGTCACACGGGTGTCGAAAGAATCGGACAGCCTGTCGGCGACATCCTGAAGCCCCGGCATCTGTATCGGCTTGCGGCGAGGGGCCACCGGTGGCGTCGTATCGTCATTGCGGTTGGCCAGCGTCACAGCTTCCTCGGTGGCACGCACCGACAAGCCCTCGGCCACGATCCGAGCCGCCAAATGCTCCTGCGCCTCCGACCCGGCGTCGAGGGACAGCAGTGCACGAGCGTGCCCCGCCGACAGAACGCCGGCTGCCACACGACGCTGCACGGGAATCGGCAGCTTCAGCAAGCGAATCATATTGGTCACAACTGGACGTGACCGTCCGATCTTCAGCGCAAGTTCCTCATGGGTCACGTCGAACTCTTCGAGCAACTGTTGATACGCCGCTGCCTCCTCCAACGGGTTGAGTTGCACCCGATGGATGTTCTCGAGGAGCGCGTCTCGCAACATGGCGTCGTCAGCGGTTTCCCGGATGATGGCCGGGATCGACTCGAGGCCGGCTTCCTGACTGGCGCGCCAGCGGCGTTCGCCCATCACCAACTCGTACGTTCCGCCCTCGACGGAGCGGACGACGATCGGTTGCATCAAGCCGAACTCACGGATCGAGTGGACGAGTTCCGCCAAGGACTCTTCGTCGAAAACAGTTCGTGGTTGCTTGGGGTTGGGGTGAATCAGCGAGGGCGGGATCTCTCGATACACCGCGCCGGCAGGGGAGAGGTCTTCGTCGGAGCTTCGTACTGGGGGAGCGGGCGTGGGGGCCGAGGCGGTCTTGTCACCTGAGGAGCTGGCAGGCTGAGTCAGGTCGGGGGCTCTACCCGCGGACCCCGAAGTATCCCGGCCGATGACCACATCTGCTGCCGCATTGCCGAGCCTGGGACCTGCTTCCGGTCCCGTCGGAATGAGTGCGGCGAGCCCTCGGCCGAGGCCACCCTTGCGTGTCTGACTCATCTGTTCTTGCGCTCCTGCGTTGTCTGCGGTGCCATGTTTGCGGACCGCGCTGCTAGCTCTCGACCTGCATCCAGGTAGCTCATTGCGCCACGAGAACCGGGGTCGTAATCGATCACGGTCATTCCGTAGCCCGGCGCCTCGGATACTTTGACGCTGCGCGGAATCACCGCACGCAATACGGCATCACCGAAGTGTTTACGAACCTCCTCGGCAACCTGGTCGGCGAGCTTGGTACGTCCGTCGTACATCGTGAGTATCACTGTGGAGACATGCAGCGACGGATTCAGGTGCGACTGGACGAGCTCGATATTCCGCAGAAGCTGACCCACGCCCTCGAGGGCGTAGTACTCACACTGAATCGGGATCAATACCTCGGTCGCGGCAACCAGCGCGTTGACGGTGAGAAGCCCCAGGGACGGAGGACAGTCGATCAGGACGAAGTCCACGTCGATCTCCGCAAGATCGGCCAGCGCAGTCTTGAGCCGACCTTCACGTGCCACCATCGACACCAGTTCGATCTCTGCTCCGGCGAGGTCGATGGTTGCTGGGATGCAGAGCAAACGTTCACTGTGGGGACTCTGTTGTATCGCCTCGGTCGCGCTGACTTCGCCGATGAGGACCTCATAGCTCGACGGAACCCCTGAGTGATGCTCGACGCCCAATGCAGTGCTGGCGTTGCCCTGAGGGTCGAGGTCCACGACGAGGACGGTGAGTCCCTGTATCGCGAGTGCGGCAGCGAGGTTGACCGCTGTGGTCGTCTTGCCGACTCCGCCCTTCTGGTTGGCGATGGTCAACATCCGACGCTGCGCGGGCTTGGGGAGTGTCACGCTCCCTGGGTGCAGAATTTGACTTGCGCGCTGTGCGGCCGCACCGATTGGAGTGTCATCGGAAGAGATGCTGCTGTATTCGCCGAAACCAGAGCCACCCGTCGTCTTCGCTTCGGGACCACGGGTAGCTCGGCGCGCACCCTCGGTCGATTGCTCTGTTTCACGTGAAACAGTTGGATCGGATCCACCCGACATACGTGCTCCTCAATACGGAACTGGGTTGTTGAACAAGAACTGAATTGAAACAGATGGGTCTATCTACGGGGATGGCGTCGGGGAATCCGCTCCGCCCGAACCACGATAGTCGGCGTCGGCAACAGGTCGACACCACACTTCACAACCTCTAGCTTGCCAGCACCGATGCGACTAAGGGAAGCCCGATCCCTCTCGATCTCTTCCTCGGCGCTGCTTCCCTTCAGCGCGAGCATTCTGCCGTGCTCGTGGATGAGCGGCATGGACCATTTGGCAAGCTTCTCGAGCGGCGCCACCGCGCGGGAAGTCACCACGTCGCCACCACCCGCTTCCTTGATCACTCCCGGTTGCTCCGCACGACCACGTACGACGAGTACATCCAGATCGTGGGAATCGACGAACTCCGCGAGATACACCGTTCGTCGAAGCAGGGGTTCGACGAGCGTCACACGTAGATCGGGACGCGCTATAGCAAGCGGTATCCCCGGGAGTCCAGCGCCGCTTCCGACGTCGACAACGCGTTCCCCTTCGTCGATCAGTTCGCCTACGACAGCGCAGTTCAGAATGTGACGTTCCCACAAGCGAGGAACCTCGCGAGGCCCGATGAGTCCGCGTTCCACGCCTGCTGTGGCGAGAGACTCGTGATACTGCACGGCAAGTTCGAGGCGCGGACCGAACACGCGCTCAGCAATCGCCATCAATTGTTCTTCGTCCAACGCGTCAGGTTCCACGCCTATCATCTTCCCGCGTCCCGGGGTACTTCGCCAAACTCCGGAGTGAACTTCGGCGCCCATTGCCCGTGTTGTCCGATCTGGATGGAAGATTCTGGAGCTCTGCGACGCATCCTGCTCAATTCCTGTTTCACGTGAAACAGGAATTGCGTGCCTAGCCGACTTCGGTGGTTCTTCAAACGAAGCGAGTACGGGACGTTTCACGTGAAACAGCCAGACTTTGCGAGCGTGAAGGGGCGTCCACCGCACGAGCATGTACAGAGTTCCTACAACGGGTGCGGGGTTCCAGCTCCGTCGCCCCGTGTGGCAGCCAGCATTCGATCATGTTTCACGTGAAACGGTCGGCCCTGCTATCGCCATACAAGTTCGCCATACATCGGACCACAGTGACCTACCCGCTTGTACAAGAGACGACTGGCGGGTCCGAACTGAAGTCGAACTTCGGCGATACGCCGTATCGATCTACCGCACGATATGTTCGCAAGACTCCAACGACTCCGATGGAAGTGAACACCAGAATTCGGCCGGACAAACGATCTCATTGTGACGCCGCCCCCGAGAATCCACATCACCGACGCATTCATCTCTACAAGGTTTCACGTGAAACAACTAACCCTGACAGTGCGGGGGACTGGCCCGCCGCATCGGTCCCAGGATCGCAGACCATCGGCAGCGAAAAGGAAGTCGATCAGGTTTCACGTGAAACCTCGTGCAGCTACCGACCGTCACAGTGACGTTTCTGGCCGTCCCCAGTCTTCGTGGGCCCAAAGCTCAAAAGCGAACTACATCGTTGAAATTCACCCCAAATCGTCTCCGAAAACAGAAGAGCCACCAGCCGATGGCTGGGGGCTCCTGCTCTGTATATGCGATCAGGACTTCATGTGCGATCAGGACTTCACAACAACAACCCGTCGTGAAGGCTCGACGCCAGTGCTCTCACTGTCGACGCCATCGATTCGCGCAACCGCGTCATGCACGATCTTGCGCTCGAACGGAGTCATAGGTACGAGCTCCTCGCGATCCCCAGTCTCCAGAACGCGACGCGCGGCCTCGATGCCGAGTGCGCTCAACTCGCTCCGGCGGCCCGCTCGCCACCCGGCAACATCGAGCATCAGCTTGCTGCGCTCACCCGTCGACTGCTGGACCGCCAGGCGAGTGAGTTCCTGGAGAGCATCCAGAACTTCGCCTTTACGCCCCACGAGCTTCGTGAGATCGCTGCCACCATCGATACTCACTACAGCACGGTCGCCCTCGACGTCGAGATCGATATCTCCGTCGAAGTCCAGAACGTCGAGAAGCTGCTCCAAGTAGTCTCCGGCGATCTCGCCTTCCTCCACCAGATAGTCTTCTGAGTCCTCGTCATCGTCCAGTTCGGCAGATGCCACGTCCTCGGGTTCGCTCACCTTCGACTCGTCGCGGTCGTCCACACTGCTGTCGGACTGTTCTGTCTCCACTGCCACGACTTCACTCGCTCCATCCCCAGCGCTCACTGCGTTGTGCGTATTGGATACTTCAGTTTCTGCAGACATGTTCGGTCCTCGATCCTGTGGCGTCAGCGACGCTTCCGCTTGGACTTGCTGCGGTTGGTCTGGGGACGCGGCTTGGGCTTCGATCCCGAACTGTTCGTCGACGACGTCTTGCGGGGCGAAGACTTGGTCGACCCGCCATCGACTTCACCATCAGAGACCACATCATCAGCGTCATTCTCGACCGCGGTCATCTTCGACAGCTTCGGTCGAGCTCCCGGCTTGGGCTTGGTAACGGGCTTGACCCCTGGCTTCGGCCCATTCTCCGCGCGCTTCTCGACAGCCACCTGCTTCTTCGCAGCCTCTTCTTTGTCGATCTTGCCGAACACCAAGTGTTGCTGCCCGTATGTCCAGGCGTTGTTGCTGACCCAGTACAGGAGGATGGCGATAGGCAGGAATGCACCGAAGGCAAGAACACCCAACGGGAAGACATAGAGAGCCAGCTTGTTCATGATCGCCGACTGCGGATTGGCCGCTGCGGCCTCGCTCTGGCGCGCAACAGAGGCGCGAGAGTTCATGTGGGTGGCGATGGCGGCAATGATCATCAGCGGGATCGAGACCAGAGCGATGGTCAACGTCGACGGCACACCCAGGCCCAGAGCGGGGTTGGCATACGCCTCCAGCTGGCTCTGCGGGCTGGTGATCATCGCGGAGATGGGTGCGCCGAACAGTCGCGCGTCGAGGAAGGAGTTGACGTCCTCGACGCTGAACGCGTAGTTGGACAATTCGCGGTTCTCGGCGGGCGTCAGACCCAGCTGGCCGAATCCGGTGCCGGTGCGGTTGAACGAGCGCAGCACGTGGAACAGGCCGATGAACACAGGTGCTTGTGCAAGCACCGGAAGGCAGCCCATGATCGGATTGAAGCCGTGCTCTTTCTGCAGCTTCTGCATCTCGACAGCCATCCGCTGCTTGTCCTTGCCGTACTTCTTCTGCAGCGCTTTGATCTGAGGTTGCAGTTCCTGCATCTGCCGCGTCGTGCGAACCTGCTTGACGAACGGCTTGTACAGAAGGATTCGAAGCGTGAAGACGAGGAACACCACGGACAGCGCCCATGCGAATCCATTGTCGGGACCCAGCACGGCGCCGAAGACTCTGTGCCACACCCAGAGAATCCAGGAGACCGGATAGTAAATGAAATCGAGCACGGCTCTATGTACTCCTCTGTTCGTCCACTTTCACAACCAAGTGGATGTCTTGGGTCGAAGTCTGTTCGGCAACACCATGATCTCGGTATCTCCACGAACCGCGTTCGGGTACCGGATCCCACCCACCAGGGTGCCAGGGTGCACATTTGAGAAGCCGTACGACGGCCAGAAGGGAACCTTTGACGGCTCCATGAGTCTTCAACGACTCGACTGCGTACTCACTGCACGTGGGAGAGAAACGGCAGGTTGGCAGTCTGAGTGGAGACACATACGTGCGATACAACTCGATACAGAAGATCAGTGTCCGCGCCGGGAGCAAACGGATGAAACGCAGAAATCTCATGGACGCGCATCTTTCGCAACCGACGTCTCCGCCGGGACAAGGTAACCGAGCTTCTTCAGTCCGGACCGCAACTGTCGATGCAGATCAGCAGACGACGAATCTGCTGCACCTGGCAGAGCACGAACAACCACATCGACAGTCGGTGGCACATCCGAGAGTATCTGCGCGCAGATATGCCGAAGCCGGCGCGCAACTCGATGACGAGTTACCGCCGGCCCGACAGCTTTGCTGACGATCAGTCCGAATCTTGGCTTGCCGACGCTGAAGACACAACTTGCATCGTCACGCGTGTATGCGTGGACAACCAAGTCTTGTCTTCCTATTCGTCGGCCTCGACGCACAGCTCGCGAGAAATCAATGCTGCTGTGCAGTCTGTGCGGCTCAGGTAACACCCCGAGCTCCGTAACTTCAGACGAACGATGAATCAGGCGGTAAGAGCCTTGCGGCCCTTGCCGCGTCGCGCAGCAACGATCGAACGACCTGCACGCGTACGCATACGAAGGCGGAAGCCGTGAACGCGCGCGCGGCGTCGGTTGTTCGGCTGGAACGTCCGCTTGCCCTTGGCCACGGTCAACACTCCTCGAAAATCATCGGCGCCGCACTGGGCGCCTACTGGCGGTAGTAGCGAGTCCGGTCGGACCCGAGTTACACCCCGAAAGCGAGTCATCCGAGTGAAGACAGACTGTAAGCAGCCAGCATGCATCGGCCACCTCGCCGTTGGGTGACTGTTCGACAGTACTGACCTCATCGACGGTGGTCAAACTCGTCGGCGTCAAAGGTTGAGACTACATCCGTGTAATTCATCCACAAGCCTGGGGACAACGGTGTGTGGACAACTCGTTCGCGCCGATTCAACGCCGGTATCCACAGGTCGTTGCCGTAGCTCGAGAATATGCAGTTCCGCAAAACCGCAGGTCACAGCGTACAAGTTTCAGGATCGACGCGTGAACCGACCAGATGGGGTGACAGCGATGTCGTTCATCCACACCTGTGGATAATTGTGTGGAAACACGGGCCAGGTGGCATATTCGTACCAGGCACACATATTCCTGATCGATCATGACTCCCCGAAGCGTTCGTCGTCGGGGACGTTAGTCGAACGCAGCGGACCGCGGGGCCTTTTATGACTCTTTTTGCCGCCGACTGCACATTTTTGATTCGAACGTCCGAAGGGGAGGCACCGTGAACGACGATCCGGGTGCGTTGGCGCGCGTCTGGCCGGAGGTTGTCACGGAGTTGACGTCCGACCGGCACAGCGGACAACCACTGACAAAAGGACAGAAGGCTTGGCTGGCGTTGGTCGAGCCATTGACCCTGACGCAGGGATTCGCCCTGCTCGCCGTGCCGTCCTCATTCGCTCAGGAGGCAATCGAACGCGATCTCCGTGAGCCGATTCTGCACGCCCTGGGTCGACACCTCGGCCAGGGTGTCGAAGGTCTGGGTGTCCGCATCTCGGCGCCCGAGGAGGACAAATCCGACCAAGAGCGGACGCCCTACCCCGAAACACCGAGCTCGCCGACCTACCGTCGACGATTCTTGAACAGCACGGACCTCGAACCCTCTGACTCGGAAACCGCGGACTACGAGGAAGTCGACGACGAAAGAGAAGCACTCGCCAGTGTGCAGAACTCCTGGCCGACGTACTTCACCAAGCCGCCCGAATCGTCCACGCCGACGCCCGGTGCCGGCAGCCTGAACTCCAAGTACACCTTCGACACCTTCGTCATCGGAGCATCCAACCGTTTCGCCCACGCAGCAGCAGTAGCGATCGCCGAAGCCCCCGCCCGTGCCTACAACCCCCTGTTCATATGGGGAGCATCCGGCCTCGGCAAGACACACCTACTGCACGCAGCCGGTCATTACGCTCAGCGCCTCTTTCCCGGTATGCGAGTGAAGTACGTCTCCACGGAGGAGTTCACCAACGACTTCATCAACAGCCTGCGCGACGACCGAAAAGTTGCCTTCAAGCGTCGCTACCGGGAAACCGACGTGCTGCTCGTCGACGACATCCAGTTCATCGAAGGCAAGGAAGGTATCCAGGAGGAGTTCTTCCACACCTTCAACACCCTTCACAATGCGAACAAGCAGATCGTCGTGTCGTCCGATAGGCCCCCAAAGCAGCTGGCAACCCTCGAGGAACGCCTGCGTACGCGCTTCGAATGGGGCCTCATCACCGATGTTCAGCCGCCAGAGCTCGAAACCCGGATCGCCATTCTCAGCAAGAAGGCCCGGATGGATCGGCTCGACGTACCCCATGACGTGCTCGAACTGATTGCCAGTCGAATCGAACGCAACATTCGAGAACTCGAGGGCGCACTCATTCGCGTGACAGCATTCGCGTCGTTGAACGGGCAGGCACTCGATCTCACTCTCGCCGAGGTCGTCCTGCGCGACCTCATGCCGGACTCCAGCAGTCTCGAGATCAATGCAGCGACGATCATGGCCGTCACTGCGGAGTACTTCAACACCTCCATCGACGATCTCTGTGGGCCGGGTAAGGCGCGCGCTCTCGCCATGGCCAGGCAGATTGCCATGTATCTCTGCCGCGAACTCACCGATCTCTCGTTGCCCAAGATCGGCCAGACATTCGGCCGCGACCACACCACCGTCATGTATGCGGACAAGAAAATCCGCAAGGAGATGACCGAGCGCCGCAAGGTCTACGACCAAGTGCAAGAACTGACTGCACGCATCAAGCAACGATCCAAGCGGTAGCTCTCGAGCGGAATCGAACCGGGTCCGATTCCAATTGGACCCGGTTTCGGGCACCTCACGAACCGGTTTTTTGGTACTTGAATCGTTGATTCACACCTGTGGATAACCATGTGGATAAGCCGATACAACTGGGGATGAATTGTGCAGTGCTGTGTACGGCTGTGATCTGTCCACAGGCGGACGACCGGCAACCTGCGATTGGTCCCGAATTCATCCCCACGACACCACGCCGACTCACCAGCACCGGATGGTGCCCGTGCACAGATTCCACAGGACCTATTAATACGAAGAATTTCTCTTGAAGAGAATCTCTTTGAAAACAGGTGTTGGGGACCGATCGGTTCACAGGTTCCCGATGCGGCCCCGGCAGTGCCCTCCGAACCGCGATGTTCGGCTTTCAAGTTGGTCTCGAAGGGCATACGGTGTGCATCTGCCGGTTGTGTCAGACTCATCGATGCACCGGTATCGAACGCACACTGCGCTCACCGAAGCCACCTTCGACCAGACCGCTGCCGAACGAGAGGAAAAACCGAGCGATGGAGCTTGGAAGTCTGAAGTTTCGCGTTGCTCGCGAAGATTTTTCCGATTCCGTTGCCTGGGTTGCTCGAAGCCTGCCGTCCAGGCCGCCCGTTCCCGTCCTCGGTGGAGTACTTCTCGCTGCCGACGAGCAAGGGCTGACCGTTTCCGGGTTCGACTACGAAGTCTCTGCACAAGTACGCGTCTCGGCCGAGGTCGCGACGTCGGGACGCGTACTCGTATCCGGCAAACTGCTCGCAGACATCACCAAGTCGCTCCCGAACAAGCCCGTCGATGTCGGTGTCGAAGGCACTCGAGTGCTCATCACCTGCGGTAGCGCGAAGTTCTCGCTTCCGACGATGCCGGTCGAGGATTACCCGCAGCTCCCCGAACTGCCGACGCAGACCGGTTCCATCGCCGTCGACGTGTTCTCCGAAGCGATCGCACAGGTAGCCGTCGCAGCCGGCAAGGACGACACGCTCCCGATGCTGACGGGTATTCGCGTCGAGATTCACGGCACCACGGTGGTGCTGGCAGCCACCGACAGGTTCAGACTCGCGGTCCGTGAGCTCGAGTGGACCCCTGTCGGCGGTGAGACGAAAACCGAGGTTCTCATTCCGGCGCGAACCTTGTCCGAATCAGCCAAGACGTTGTCCAGCAGCGCCACTGCTCCGGTGGAACTGGCACTGGGATCGGGCTCCTCGGTGGGCGCCGACGGTCTTCTGGGCATCATCAGCGAGGGACGCCGCACGACGACGCGACTTCTGGACGCCGACTTCCCCAAGTTCCGTCAGCTGCTTCCCCCCGAGCACACCGCCGTGGCCGTCGTCGAGATCGCACCGCTCGTCGAGGCGATCAAGCGTGTTGCACTCGTAGCGGAGCGAGGAGCGCAGGTTCGGCTCGAGTTCTCGTCCGAGGGCGTGCTGTTGTCGGCGGGCGGTGACGATGCAGGTCGCGCAGAAGAAGCGCTGATGGCCGATTTCCAGGGCGAAGCCCTCACCATCGCCTTCAACCCCGGATATCTCATCGACGGCCTGTCCTCGCTGCACAGCGAAAAGGTCACGTTCGGATTCACCACACCCAGTCGACCTGCGGTTCTGCGCCCGACCAGCGATGATGAGTTGGTACCTGACTCGTCGGGCAAGTTCGCGGCACCGCAGAGTGCGTACACGTATCTGTTGATGCCGGTTCGACTTCCGGGCTGACCGGGTATGTGACGGTTGCGGCACTGTCGATTAGCTGGTGCCCGTACCATCACCCGCACACTAGAGAGGGACACTCCGCATGCAGCTGGGACTGGTCGGACTCGGAAAAATGGGCTTCAACATGCGTGAGCGCTTGCGCGCGCACGGTCACGAAGTCATCGGATACGACCCTCGACCAGAGGTGACGGATACACCGTCACTCGAGGGGCTGGCGCAGGCATTGACTGCGCCGCGCGTGGTGTGGGTGATGGTCCCATCCGGTGAGATCACCCGGGATACGATCATCGGCCTCTCGGAGTGCCTCGACGAGGGCGACCTGGTCATAGACGGGGGTAACTCCCGGTTCACCGACGATGCGCACAATGCCGAGCTGCTCGCTTCCAAGGGTGTCGGTTACATCGACGCCGGAGTATCCGGCGGTGTCTGGGGCCTCGAGAACGGTTACGGTCTGATGGTCGGCGGTGCCGAAGCCGATGTCGCGAAGGCGATGCCGATCTTCGATGCGTTGCGGCCGGAGGGCGAGCGTGCCGACGGTTTCGTGCACGCCGGGCCGGTCGGGGCCGGCCACTACTCGAAGATGGTTCACAACGGTATCGAGTACGGGCTGATGCAGGCGTATGCCGAGGGCTACGAGCTCTTGGAAGCCGAGGATCTCGTGCAAGATACCCATGGTGTCCTGCGTGCGTGGAGCAAAGGCACAGTGGTTCGATCCTGGCTGCTCGATCTCTTGGTGCAGGCGCTCGCGCAGGACCCCGAGTTCAGCGAGATCTCCGGCTACACAGAGGATTCCGGTGAAGGTCGGTGGACCGTCGAAGAAGCTATTCGCCACGCGGTGCCGGCGCCGGTCATCTCGGCGGCACTGTTTGCGAGATTTGCGTCGAGACAGGATGATTCGCCGGCGATGAAGGCGGTTTCGGCGCTCCGCAACCAGTTCGGTGGCCATGCCGTCAAGCGTGTCACCTCGGCGGAAACGCTTCGCGCACCCGATCCCAAGAAATAGATCTTGTTCGTTCGTGCTTTCACCCTGCGTGATTTTCGCTCGTGGGACGAGGTCACCATCGAACCGGGCCCCGGTTCGATGGTGTTCGTCGGTCCCAACGGCCATGGCAAGACCAACCTCCTCGAGTCGCTTGGATACTTGTCGACGCTTTCCTCCCATCGCGTTTCCTCCGATGCTCCGCTGATTCGGGCGGGTGCGGACCGTGCCTTCACCGGTGCATCCGTGGTCAACCAAGGCCGTGAACTGACGATCGATGTCGAGATCCTCGACGGTAAGACCAACAAGGCGCGAATCAACAGATCTCCTGCACGTCGACCTCGCGAGATTCTCGGTGTTCTACAGAGCGTGCTGTTCGCGCCGGAGGACCTCTCCTTGGTGCGCGGGGATCCAGGAGATCGTCGTCGCTATCTCGACGAGCTGCTCACCACTCGGAGACCTCGAATTGCCGGTGTGCGAGCAGATTACGAGAAGGTTCTGCGTCAACGATCGGCCTTGCTGAAGACGGCAGGTGGGGCTCTGCGGCGCGGAATGCAGTCGAGTGACGGAGCAAGTGCCCTGGCGACCTTGGACGTGTGGGACGGCCACCTCGCTGCGCACGGTGCCGCTCTGCTGGCATCGCGCATCGGGTTGGTACACGAACTGATGCCCTTCGTTGCGCAGTCCTACTCCTCGATTGCCCCCGAGTCACGTCCTGCCACTATCCGATACCGCAGTAGCCTGGCCGAGGCATTGCCACCCGAGTTCGCCGATCCCGAGCGTGATCCGGAACTCGATGACGTGGAGGTGCTGGAAGCGGCCTTCCTACATCAACTTTCGCAGATGCGGCAGCGTGAGATCGAACGAGGTGTCTGCTTGGTCGGTCCGCATCGTGACGACCTGGAGTTGAATCTCGGTGATCAACCGGCGAAAGGCTTTGCCAGTCATGGTGAGTCGTGGTCGTTTGCGCTGTCGCTGAGGTTGGCGTCGTTCTCCCTGCTTCGGACCGAGGGTACCGATCCCGTGCTGATGCTCGACGACGTGTTCGCGGAGTTGGACCGCAAGCGACGCAGTGCTCTGGCCCGCGTCGCGGCCGATGCAGAACAGGTACTCATCACCGCGGCCGTGGCAGAGGACGTGCCGCCCGAGCTGGACGCGGTGAAGATGGAAGTACAAGCGGTACAACGTGATACATCCCGAGTATCGACAATCTCCAGCGCGTCGACCTCGAGGGCGTCGGTTTCCGAGGCAGCGACCAGCGGGGAGTTGGATCGATGAACGACGAGGAGCAAGACGGAACGCCGCAACCACCGCCGGATCCGGAACTCAAAGGGGTCGATCTCGCGCGCCGTGCGCTCGAGGACGCACGTAACGCGGCCAAGGCGAGCGGGAAATCCGTCGGGCAGGGTCGTTCGTCGCCGACGGGTGGTGTCCGGGCTCTGCGTGGGCGCCGCAAACGGGGCTGGTCCGGGGCCGGTCCCGACGACCGTGACCCGCAGACACTGGGCTCCCTTGCGGGGTCGATTGCGAAGAAACGCGGCTGGTCCGACAAAGTGTCGGAGGGAACCGTCCTGGGCCGGTGGCCGACGGTGGTGGGTGAGGACATCGCCGCGCATGCTGTACCGACCAAACTCGAGGATGGTGTCCTCAGTGTCACGGCAGAGTCCACGGCCTGGGCCACACAGCTACGGCTGATGCAGGCACAGATTCTGGCGAGGATAGCCGCGGCAGTCGGGCACGGCGTCGTGAAGTCCCTCAAAATTCACGGACCCACGACCAAGAGTTGGCGCAAAGGTGACCGTCACGTGAAGGGTCGCGGACCGCGCGACACGTATGGATAGGCATCGCCGACTGCCTGTACAAGCAGTCTGAGCCGCTGTTTTGCGAAAGTTGACTGTTCTTGCAGTCCCCGATGTCCATGCGTAGCGTTCCCCGGATAGCCATGTGGTCGATAGCGGAGGGGCGCCGCGCGACCGAGTTTTGACGAGGGGACAGGTGTAATCAGTGAGTAGCTCGGAAGACACGGTCGACAGCGCCGACGATCGAGTGTTGCTGCATGCGAGAAACGTCTCGTTCGATTGGAGATCGCTCCCACTTCACTACGTGGACGGCGATCCACTTGCTACGCACCTGATGAACGTCATGCACCTCCTTCTGCCCGAGGGCGAGGAGTGGTTCGTCCGAACTTTCAAGGAGGCGCTCCCGCTCATCGACGACGAATCCCTGCGCGAGGACGTCATCGGGTTCATCGGGCAGGAAGCGATGCACGCGCAGGCCCACACAGAGGTGCACGAGCAGCTCAGGGCGCATGGAATCGACGTCGATCCGTTCGTCGATCAGATGAAGTTCGTATTCGGTCGCGCACTGGGCAACAGGCCAGGTCACAGCCGCAACAGTCTCGTCGAACGTCTGTCGCTCATCGCTGCGGTGGAACATCTGACTGCCTTCCTCGGTGATTGGGTACTCAACGCCGAGGAGTTGGATCGGGCCGATTTCGATCCGACGATGCTGGATCTGCTGCGCTGGCACGGAGCGGAGGAAGTAGAACACCGGGCGGTGGCCTATGAGGTGATGCGCTATTTCGATGTCCGCCATGCCCGGCGTATACGCACCTACATCGCCATTGCTCCGACTCTGGTCTATTTCTGGACCAGAGGAGTTCGCTACCTGATGGATCAAGATCCGACCCTCACCCACCTTCCACCGAAAAAGCGTCAAGCCGGCTTCCGGGATTTTCGCCGCGTCACCTCGCGCGGGCTGTTTCCGAGCAGTATGCAGATGCTCAAGGCATCCCTGCGGTACTTCAAACGTGACTACCACCCATCCAAGGAAGGTTCGACGGCGCAGGCGGTCAGATACCTTGCGACTTCTCCGGCGGCGCGATCAGCAGCACGATGAGCGCTCGGAAAACCGGTAGCAAGCGAGCATCGCGACCTTCCCTGAAAAGCAGGATCGCGCGGATGAACGAGATGGTGGCACTGTTCCGTCGAGGGCGCTCGATACCAGGAGATCTGTACGGCAAACCGGAGCCTGACGAGGCCATCTCGTTGGTGACCGATGCGCTCGACAAGTGGTTCGCGCTGTTGGACGGCACCGCGTACAAGGAGGAGTACGCCGCGCAGCCGATCGTCCGAACGCGAACCCTCACCCTCACCGGTCGTGAAGTCATGTGCGTCGACGAACATGTCGTGCAGTTGACATTCACGGCCGATGACGACGGTGAGCTGCCACCGTGGTCGCCGGGAATGCACTTGGACTTTCATCTGCCCTCCGGTCGCAAACGCCAGTATTCGCTCTGTGGTGGAAACGTGTCGTCGCATGCTGTATCTCCGCCCGAACCTGCTTCGTATCGGGTTGCGGTGCGGTTGATTCCGGATGGGGGCGGTGGCTCGAAGGAGATGCATGCCCTCGAGCTCGGCACTCGCGTCACCGTGCGCGGGCCTCGCAACGGATTTCCGTTCGTGCCAGGCGGCGCCGCAGTGTTCGTGGCCGGCGGAATCGGGATCACCGCAATACTGCCGATGGTGCGCATGGCGATTGCAACGGACATGGACTGGCATCTCGTGTACTGCGGACGCTCGCGGCAGTCCATGCCTTTCCTCGATGAGATCGAAGCCATGGACTCCGATCGAGTGATCATTCGGACCGATGACGTCGATGGCCTTCCGAGCGCCGAGCAGCTTCTCGAGCAGGTCAGGGGCGGCTCGGTCTACTGCTGCGGACCGCCGCCGATGATCGAGGCTGTCAAGGCAGGCATCGACGACGTGCCGGCGACACATCTGTACTACGAGCGGTTCTCAGCGCCCCCGGTGCGTGACGGGGCGGAGTTCGAGGTCCAGTTGGTCGACTCCGGAACCGTCATCGCTGTGCCGGCCGATAAGACCGCACTGCAGGTGATCCGCGAGGTGAAGCCGACCGTCGCGTATTCGTGCCAGCAGGGTTTCTGCGGAACCTGCCGTACCCGTGTTCTCAGTGGTACCCCTGAGCATCGTGAGACTCGCCTGACCGAGGAAGAGCAGGAGTCTGAGATGTTGATCTGTGTCTCTCGCTCGGTCGGCGGCCGGATCGTGCTCGATCTCTAGCATCACCGGACCGCAGACGCCACTGCTGGAGATCTACCGTCCATATTTGCCACGAAGGCAGGAGAAAATGCCTCTGCGGGGCATTCAGGGGCCATTTCGGGGTGCCATCGTCCCCAAGCTGCCAACGGATGCCAGTAGTATGGACCGGTAACTGCGAAGCCTTCGAAGAAGCTCCACCGATCGTCCGGCCCCAGCGGGGTCCGAGGAAGCGGTGGAGAAGACTCGTGCGCGTCACCGAACGGTGGACGCGGCAGCACCCATGTGGTGCGAAGGGGGCTTCCGACGCGCAGAAGGAGAACAACCGAACCGTGGCTGCTCAGAAGTCAGGTAAGACCGAGAACAAGGACTACGGCGCTTCGTCGATCACCGTGCTCGAGGGGCTCGAAGCAGTCCGCAAGCGGCCCGGTATGTACATCGGCTCCACCGGTGAGCGAGGACTGCACCACCTGATCTGGGAGGTCGTCGACAACTCGGTCGACGAGGCCATGGCCGGTTACGCCACCACCGTCGACGTGGCGATTCACGAGGACGGCAGTGTCGAGGTCAAGGACGACGGCCGCGGTATTCCTGTCGGCATGCACTCCTCCGGTGTTCCCACCGTCGAGGTCGTCATGACGCAGCTGCACGCCGGCGGCAAGTTCGACTCGGACTCCTACGCCGTGTCCGGTGGTTTGCACGGTGTCGGCATTTCCGTCGTCAACGCCCTCTCGACCAAGGTCGAGTTGCAGATCGCGCGCGACGGACACCGCTACACACAGACTTACGACTACGCCAAGCCCGGGCCGCTCGAAACCGTCGGCGAGACCAAGGAGACAGGCACGACGGTCCGCTTCTGGCCTGACGGCAAAATCTTCGAGACCCTCGATTTCAGTTTCGAGACCGTGCACCGCCGCCTGCAGGAGATGGCGTTCCTCAACAAGGGACTGACCATCAACTTCATCGACGAACGCGTCGCCTCGACGGACGCCAGCGAGGAAGAGCTCGGCGAGACCGCGCTGGCGCCGAAGTCGGCGGAGGAGGAACAAGCCGAGGTCGCTTCCGTCAAGCCCGCAAAGGCGAGGAAGCGCACCTACCACTACCCCGACGGCCTGGTCGACTTCGTCAAGCACATCAACGCCAAGAAGTCGCAGACCCCGATTCACAGCTCGGTCGTGGGCTTCACCGCCAAGGGCGAAGGTCACGAGGTCGAGATCGCGATGCAGTGGAACGCCGGTTACTCCGAATCGGTACACACCTTCGCCAACACCATCAACACCCACGAGGGCGGCACGCACGAGGAGGGTTTCCGGACGGCATTGACCTCGACGGTGAACAAGTACGCCCTCGAGAAGAAGCTCGTCAAGGAAAAAGACATCAAGCTGACCGGCGACGACATCCGTGAAGGTCTCGCGGCAGTCATCTCCGTACGTGTAGGCGAGCCGCAGTTCGAAGGTCAGACCAAGACCAAGCTCGGCAACACCGAGATCCGATCGTTCGTCCAGAAGGCCTGCAACGAGCACCTCGGTCACTGGTTCGAGTCCAACCCTGCCGACGCCAAGACCATCATCAACAAGGCGGTCTCGTCCGCCCAAGCGCGCATGGCGGCCCGCAAAGCGCGAGAGATGGTGCGCCGCAAGAGCGCAACCGACATCGGTGGCCTACCCGGAAAGCTCGCCGACTGCCGCTCCAACGATCCTTCGAAGTCGGAGATCTACATCGTGGAGGGCGACTCCGCAGGCGGTTCCGCCAAATCCGGGCGTGACTCGATGTTCCAGGCGATTCTTCCGCTGCGCGGAAAGATCATCAATGTCGAAAAGGCCCGTATCGATCGCGTCCTGAAGAACAACGAAGTCCAGGCCATCATCACCGCCTTCGGCACCGGCATTCACGACGAGTTCGATATCACCAAACTGCGGTACCACAAGATCGTGCTGATGGCCGACGCCGACGTCGACGGGCAACACATCTCCACGCTGCTGATGACGCTTCTGTTCCGCTTCATGCGTCCACTCATCGAGCAAGGCCACGTCTACCTGGCGATGCCACCGCTCTACAAGCTGAAGTGGAGCCGCGGCGAACCGGACTTCGCGTACTCCGACCGCGAGCGGGACGGATTGCTTGCCGCCGGTATCGAAGCAAAGCGCAAGATCAACGTCGAGGACGGCGTGCAGCGCTACAAGGGTCTCGGTGAGATGAACGCGAAGGAACTGTGGGAGACCACCATGGATCCGTCCGTGCGCGTTCTTCGACTGGTCACGCTCGATGATGCGGCCGCAGCCGACGAGCTGTTCAGCGTCCTGATGGGTGAAGACGTCAGTGCCAGGCGCAGTTTCATCGCGCGCAACGCCAAGGACGTCCGATTCCTCGACGTGTAGTGCCGGAATTCGCCATCTTGTGAAAAGTCTTTTAGCTGAGGAGATTTCATGTCCGATATCACCGAACCACCGGTAGGACCGCCGCCCGGTTCGACCACCAACGCCGAGGGTGGCGACCGGATCGATCCGGTCGACATCCAGCAGGAGATGCAGCGCAGCTACATCGACTACGCCATGAGCGTCATCGTCGGTCGCGCGCTCCCCGAGGTTCGCGACGGACTCAAGCCCGTGCACCGCCGCGTGCTGTACGCGATGTACGACTCGGGCTTCCGTCCCGACCGTAGTTACGTCAAATCCGCACGGCCCGTTGCCGAAACGATGGGTAACTACCACCCGCACGGCGACTCCTCGATCTACGACGCGCTCGTTCGCCTGGCCCAGCCGTGGTCGATGCGCTACCCGCTCGTCGACGGTCAGGGCAACTTCGGTTCCCGCGGCAACGACGGTGCCGCCGCGATGCGATACACCGAGGCCCGGTTGACGCCGCTCGCGATGGAGATGCTGCGCGATATCGACGAGGAAACCGTCGACTTCATCCCCAACTACGACGGTAAGACCCGAGAGCCGACGGTCCTTCCGTCGCGAGTGCCGAACCTGTTGATGAACGGCTCCAACGGCATCGCCGTCGGTATGGCCACCAATATTCCTCCGCACAACCTGCGCGAACTCGGCGAGGCGGTCTTCTGGGCGCTCGACAATCACGAGGCGGACGAGGAAGCCACCCTCGCGGCATGCATGGAACGCGTGAAGGGCCCGGACTTCCCCACGCACGGTCTGATCGTCGGCGGCCAGGGTATCCAGGATGCCTACTCGACGGGTCGTGGTTCGATCCGGATGCGCGGTGTCGTCGAGATCGAAGAGGACTCGAGCGGACGCACTACCATCGTCATCACGGAGTTGCCGTACCAGGTGAACCCGGACAATATGATCACCTCGATCGCCGAGCAGGTCCGTGACGGCAAACTCGGCGGCATCTCCAAGATCGACGACGAGTCCTCGGACCGCGTCGGCATGCGGATCGTCGTCACCATCAAGCGTGACGCCGTCGCTAAGGTCGTGCTCAACAACCTGTACAAGCACACGCAGTTGCAGACCAGCTTCGGCGCGAACATGCTCTCGATCGTCGACGGGGTTCCGCGCACGCTGCGTCTGGATCAGATGATCCGCTACTACGTGGCACACCAGCTCGAAGTGATCATTCGGCGGACGCGCTACCGGCTCCGCAAGGCCGAGGAGCGCGCCCACATCCTGCGCGGTCTGGTCAAGGCACTGGACGCGCTCGACGAGGTCATCGCCCTCATTCGCGCGTCGCAAACCGTCGATATCGCTCGCGCCGGTTTGATCGAGCTTCTCGATATCGACGACATTCAGGCCGATGCGATCCTCGCGATGCAGCTGCGTCGTCTGGCAGCCCTCGAGCGACAGAAGATCATCGACGAGTTGGCCGAGATCGAAATCGAGATCGCCGAGCTGCAGGACATCCTGGCCAAGCCGGAGCGTCAGCGTCAGATCGTGCGGGATGAACTGGGTGAGATCATCGAGAAGTTCGGCGACGATCGCCGCACCCGCATCATCGCCAGCGACGGAGACGTCAACGACGAGGATCTGATCGCCCGCGAGAACGTCGTGGTCACCATCACCGAAACCGGGTACGCCAAGCGCACCAGGACCGACCTCTACCGCTCCCAGAAGCGCGGCGGCAAGGGGGTGCAGGGCGCGGGGCTGAAACAGGACGACATCGTCAGCAAGTTCTTCGTGTGCTCCACGCACGACTGGATCCTGTTCTTCACCACCAAGGGTCGCGTCTACCGGGCCAAGGCCTACGAGTTGCCCGAGGCCAATCGAACTGCGCGCGGGCAACACGTCGCGAACCTGTTGGCGTTCCAGCCCGACGAGCGGATTGCCCAGGTAATCCAGATCAAGACCTATGAGGACGCGCCCTACCTGGTGTTGGCCACCAAGGGTGGTCTGGTGAAGAAGTCCAAGCTCACCGACTTCGACTCCAACCGCAGCGGCGGAATCGTCGCTGTCAACCTCCGCGGTGAGGACGAACTGGTCGGAGCTGTGCTGGCGTCCTCGGAGGACGATCTGCTGCTCGTGTCCGCCCAAGGCCAGTCGATCCGTTTCTCTGCCACCGACGAGGTGCTACGCCCGATGGGCCGAGCCACTTCGGGTGTGCAGGGGATGCGATTCAACGGTGAGGATCAGCTGCTGGCGCTCAACGTTGTCCGTGAGGACAAGTATCTGCTGGTCGCCACATCCGGTGGTTACTCCAAGCGCACTGCGATGGAGGATTATCCACAGCAGGGTCGTGGCGGAAAGGGCGTGCTGACCATTCAGTACGACCCGAAACGTGGCACCCTGGTGGGGGCTCTCATCGTCGACGACGATGATGAGCTCTACGCAATCACCTCCGGTGGCGGCGTGATCCGTACCGCAGCCAAGCAGGTCCGGAAGGCCGGCCGACAGACGAAGGGTGTTCGGTTGATGAACCTCGGTGAAGGCGACACGCTTCTCGCCATTGCGCGCAACGCCGACGAGCACGAGCCGGAGCCGGGCGCTGTCTCCGCCGAAGATGAAGCATCGAAGGAGTTGTAGTGAGCACTCCCAACAGGCCTGGCAGCAGGCCCGGTTCGCCGAACGACCAGGGCGATCGGACTGAGCAGCCGCGCCAGTCGAACCGACCGCAACCGGCTGCCAAGCCCAACCCTGCCGGCAAGCCTGGCGGACCGCAGGCAGCCCGGCCTCCTGCTGCGCCGCAACCGCCATCGGGCGCTCGGCCGCCTGCACGGCCCTCACAGGGGCCACCCCCGCAGGGTCCGGTTCAGCAGGGTGGGCGGCCACCGGCGGGGCGGCCACCGGTGAAGCCCCCACAAGCACCGGTCGCAGGGCAGGTGCCGCCCAACAAGAGCGGTGCCCAGCATCCAGCGCCGCCGCGTCCGATGGATCCACTGCGTGCCGGCGACGGCTCGCCCCCCACCGCGGCGTTGCAGGACGTGCACAGTGGCCCGACGCAGGGGAACGGCAACGCCCCGGCCGATGAGGTCACGCAGGATTCGCCGCCGTGGCAGCGGACCCAACAACGCGCTCCACAGCAGGCAGGATCACCGGCGCCGAAAACCCAGCAACAGCCACAGACCAACTTGCCCACCCGAGGTGGTTCGCTTCCACACACCGCACCGGTCGGCACAGGTGCGGCAGAGTCGGGAGTGGAAAGCCCCGAGGTCGTGGCGCAACGCCGGGAGGCTGCGAAGTCGCGGGCGGCCGGTATCGACGGGCCGACACGCAACATCGAGCGCAAGGACCTGGCCAAGGACATGCCGGACCTGTCCGAGGTGCGCCATTCGGAACCCACTGCCGAAACGCAACGGGTGGCTCAGCCAGTTGCCATTGCGGCTCGTGAAGAGGGCGAAGGGCTACGCGCAACGGTCCAATTGCGAAAGATCGACCCCTGGTCGACTCTGAAGATCTCGCTGGTCATCGCCGTGTCCCTGTTCTTCGTCTGGATGGTCGCCGTCGGGCTGCTCTACGCAGTGCTCGACGGAATGGGCGTCTGGGATCGGCTGAACAGTGCATTCACCGAGATCGTCTCGGAGTCCAGTGGCGGTGGTCTCATCAGTGCCGGCCAGGTGTTCGGTTACGCCGCGGTCATCGGCATCATCAACGTCGTGCTGTTCACGGCCTTGACCACCATCGGGTCGTTCATCTACAACCTGTCCTCGGACCTGGTCGGTGGCGTCGAAGTGACGCTCGCCGATCGTGACTGAGCCACAGATCGAACGGGAGGATCGGGCCGTTTTGGAGTACAGCGGTTCGATGCGGTAATCTCACTCCTCGGTTCGGGAAGAGAAATTTTCTACGAACCGAGGTATGAGGGCCTATAGCTCAGGCGGTTAGAGCGCTTCCCTGATAAGGAAGAGGTCGGAGGTTCAAGTCCTCCTAGGCCCACACCAGACGCAACGAGAGGTTCGTTCACGTGAAGATAGTTCTTCTCGTTGCAGCGGTGGTAGCGGTGATTGCAGCACTATCCAAGGCGCGTTCGCTTCGCGGCAAAGATGGTGTGTGGCACGAGCTTTCCCCGTCGTGAACGTCCGGTAGCGGTATGCAGAACGAATTGTGCGAGCGTGTAGAGTAGCGTTCGCTCGCACAGAACGACCCGGGGCCTTAGCTCAGTTGGTAGAGCGCTGCCTTTGCAAGGCAGATGTCAGGAGTTCGAATCTCCTAGGCTCCACAAGAAAATGGGCGCCCAGCACACGCTGGGCGCCCATTTTTGTCTTCCACCGGCGTGGATGCCGCTTGTGAACTCGGCCAATCATGTGTGAAGGCCGGTGTGACGTGCCCAGACTTCGCCGATCCTGACGAGAACGAGCGGCGGGCGGGCCTACCGTCGAACGGTCATCATGTCTCTCCGCCGACGGAGAAGTCGCAAAGGACCTGTCACACATGCGCCACCTCGATCACACCGAACTTCTGACCGAACTCGACGAGACGTTGGAGAGCAACCTCAACCGCCATCTGACGATGGCGAAAGAATGGCATCCACACGACTACATCCCGTGGGACGAGGGGCGCAACTTCGCCGCCATGGGCGGGGACGACTGGGACCTCTCGCAGTCCTCACTGTCCGAACTGGCGCGTACCGCGATGATCACCAACCTGCTCACCGAGGACAACCTGCCGTCGTATCACCGGGGTCTGGCCGAGAATTTCTCGCTGGACGGCGCCTGGGGAACCTGGGTGGGCCGTTGGACGGCCGAGGAGAACCGGCACGGCATCGTCATGCGGGACTATCTCGTCGTGACGCGGGCGGTCGACCCCGTCGAGCTCGAGCGTGCACGTATGCAGCACATGACGGCAGGCGTGGATGCTCCGATGGACGGCGCGAATCTGTTGCACTCTGTCGCGTATGTGACCCTGCAGGAACTGGCGACGCGTGTCTCACACCGCAACACCGGACTTGCCTGCGGTGACGAGGTTGCCGACCGGATGCTTGCGCGGATCGCCGCCGACGAGAACCTTCACATGATCTTCTACCGAAACCTCGGTGCGGCGGCTCTGGATCTCACGCCTGATCAGATGATGAAGGCAATCGCTGATGTGGCGACGGAATTCGCGATGCCGGGGCTGAACATGCCCAATTTCCGGAAGAACGCGATGGCGCTCGCCAAGCACGGAATCTACGATCTCAGGCAACATCTGGACGAGGTTCTGATGCCCGTGCTGCGCAAGTGGCAGATCTTCGAGCGCAACGACTTCACCGGCGAAGGGGAGAGAGACCGCGAACGGCTGGCGGAGTACGTCGAGGATCTCGGGCGCAAAGCAACGAAGTTCGAGGAATCCCGTGATCGTTTGCTGGCACGAGAAGCTGCACGCGCAGAAATGGCTTCCTGACGCCGTTATCGCGCGAAAGTGTTAAAGTCCCGCACGACAGTCGGCGCGAGCGCGACGTCCTGGGGGAGGTGAGAATGCCGAATCGACTTGGTCGGGGGCTGGCCTCGTGATCGGCCGCGTTCTCACCGGGACGTCCAAGCTGGACGAATCCGGTTTGACCCTGCTCGTCTACGTGGTGGCGACGACGTTGCTGTACGCGGCCGCCGGAAGTGCCTACTACGGCACGGCAGGGGTGTGGGGCCAGGTGGCGTTCCTGTGCGCCATCGCGCTCGGTGTCGCCGCGACGGTGATGATGCTGCGTACCCGGGCGCCCAGCCCCAAGCGCACCATCGGCACGGTGACCTTGATGAGTATCGTTGCCGCAGGTTTGTCGTTCGCATCGAGCACCACGCTGCCGGCCTACCTCATCTGCGTCCAGGCATCGATGTTTCTCGCGATGCACATCGGTGCGTTCTGGTCCGAACGCATTGCGGGGATATGGGCGGGTCTGCTGGCTTTGTCTGCGATCACCGGAGCGGCGATCGGCACCTATCAGTCCTCGTTCATTTCGTGCGTGTTGATCGCACTCGGGGTGGTGGGATCAACGGAGGTGTTCGGTGCGTTCGCGCGGCGGCTGCGGTACTCCGCTACCCACGATGCTCTGACGGGCTTGCTGAACAGGTTCGGTTTCGAAGCCAAGGTCGAGAAGATGCTTCCAGCATGCGCCGCGCGGGGCCTGTCGGTCAGCCTCGCCGTTCTCGACCTCGACAACTTCAAGCAGATCAACGACGAATACGGCCACATCGCCGGTGACGTCCTTCTTGCGCGGGTGTCGAAGGCGTGGAAGGCGGAGCTGAGTCGTCGTGACGTACTCGGCCGGCTCGGCGGTGACGAGTTCGTGCTGTTCATGCCGGGGGTGCTCGAAGCCGAAGCGTGGCAGATCATCGATCGTCTTCGCCGGGCCCATCGAGCCGAGTGGAGCGTGGGCATCGTCTGCATGCCGTCCTCTCGTCGCTGGACGGAGATCTACCGTGCTGCCGACGCGGACCTGTACCGCGCCAAGCGAAGCCGACCGGCCGAGCAGAAACCCCCTCGAACACAGCCGTCGGCTCCCGACGAATCGGAGTGGAGAATAGCGCGGTGACGGATTCGCTGCACGATTCATCCACAGGCTGTGGATAGATTCTGCGCCGCTGACGCCCTGTGGTGTTGACTTCGAGGTGTATCGACCGAACAGGTTGATTTCGGCGGAGCCCCGGGGGTCGAATGGTGTTGTCGTGGAATGATATTGCGCAGTGGAGCCCGTCCGAGGTGGGACGGCTCGCGCAACGGGTGACCGAGGCTGCCCGCGCTTTCGATGCCGGTGCGGGCGTACTGACCGCAGCGGTTGCCGACTTGGACTGGCAGGGCCCCGCGGCCGACGCGGCGCGCCATGCGATCAGCGTGCTTCATCGAGGTCAACTCGATCGGGCGCGAGAGCTCGGCGCGATCGGCAGGTGCATCGCCGGACTCGCGGACTCGATGTACCCGTTGCTGTCGGTGGTTCGTGACTGCAACGACACAGCTGCCCGGCACGATCTGACCATTCATCCCAATGGTGCTGTTGCCGCGCAGTTTCCGGTGTACGCAGTGGCCGTGGCCGAAGGCTGGGAAACCGAACGAGATCGCCTGCGGTTGCGCCGCGAGCTGGGCGCGCGCGTATCGGAAGCCATGCGCCGGGCGCTCGAGATCGATGACGCCACCACAGCCGCACTGAACCGCATCGACGGCGGCGATGGCGGCGGCGGCGACAGCGGGGTCGCCGCCGAGCGCACCAGCGCCCGGCCCGCGCGAGCGGTGGTTCCGTCCGGCGGGACAGCGGCGGCGAACTCGGCGTTCTGGAAGTCACTGACCCCGGCCGAGCGAACATCGCTGATGGTTCTCGATCCTGGATCGATCGGCAATCTCGACGGCATTCCGGCGCAGGTACGCGATGCCGCGAACCGCCGCATGCTCACCCTCGAGCGGACACGGCTCGAGGCCGTCGCGCAGGATCTGGGACGGCAACTCGAAAGAAACCGTTTCGGCGGCCTCTTCGACAACGCCGATGCGGGTCTGTCGCAGACTCGGAAGCGATTGGCGGCGCTGGACTCCATCGCATCCACCCTCGACCAGGGCGGTCGGCAATTGCTGGTGTTGGACAATTCCAGCTCCGAGGACACGCTCGCCGCAATCGCTGTCGGAAACGTACACACTGCGACCCATGTGGCGGTGTTCGTGCCGGGGCTCGGCTCCGATGTCCGCGACGACCTGCACCGATACGACGGTGACATAGCAGCATTGCAGCGTACGGCCGCGGATCTACTGCCCGATGGCGACAGCGTCGCCTGCGTTACGTGGATGAACTACCAGGCCCCGCACCTGGGCTGGAGTCTGTTGGACCCGAGTCGCACGATCATCTCACCGCTGGCGGCCTCCAGGGGAGCACCCCGCCTGACCGCCTTCCTCGACGGACTCGATGCCGCCCGGGGACCGGATCCGCACCTGACGCTGCTGGGGCACTCGTACGGCTCGCTCGTCGCGTCCCTGTCGCTGCGAGGTGCCGACACCGCAGGCGTCGACGAGTTCGTCGCCGCCGGGTCGCCCGGTCTGGGATTCGACGACAGCGCCGGATTGTCTGTCCCACCGGGACACCTGTTCGTTGCTGAAGCGCGCGGCGACCTCGTGGCAGACCTCGGCGCGTTCGGGGCCGATCCCGGCGGCCTTGGCGGGATCGAAACGCTATCGACCGAGGCGGATGCAGCGCAGGGCACCAGCGAGAACGTCGGACACAGCGACTATCTGACGCCCGGAACCACCGCACAGCGAGAGACGGCCCTCGTCGTTGCCGGCCAGAGCCAGGAGGTGACGGGGTGAGCCGAAACCAGGGTCTACTGCTGAGCGGAGTGTGCCGAGGATCCGTTCACGGGCGAGGTGATGTGCGCGTAGTCGTCGAGGCTCGGCGGCACATCCGCTGGGGGATCGATCGTGCTCCGACGCTTGGAGAGAACGACAGCCACCGCGGCGGCCGCGCCGAGCAGAGCGCCCAATAGGAGCAGCTTTCGGCTGCTGGTCTTCTCCACGGGGCTCGAGGGGGGTGGCGTCGTGCGACGAGCTTTGCGGCGTTGCTTCTCGCGGCGCGCCAGGCCGACCCCGTGCTGCGCGGCACGGAACCCGACCACAGCCGGGCCGGCAGAGTAGAGCCTGGCTGCCTTGATCGCGTTTCCCCCGGTGCTCACGGCGACGTCACGGAGATGCCCGGACTTCGATGCGGTCGTCATCACTCCACTGTTCCACATCCGGCGGAAGTATCGACGCAAGGAATGTCTCTGTCGAGGCGGCCGACATGCCGGTCGACGACCCGGCAATGGCACGATAGGGGTGTGACTTCACCAAACAAGACATCCACGGCCACGCTGCACACCAACCGCGGCGACATCGTCATCGAACTGTTCGGCAATCATGCGCCGAAGACGGTCGAGAACTTCACCGGTCTCGCCGACGGATCCAAGGAATACACCACTGCGAACGCCTCCGGTGGCACCTCGGGACCGTTCTACGACGGCGCGGTCTTCCACCGCGTCATCGACGGCTTCATGATCCAGGGCGGAGACCCTACGGGCACCGGCGCAGGCGGCCCGGGCTACAAGTTCGGGGACGAGTTCCATCCCGAGCTGTCCTTCGACCGCCCGTACCTGCTCGCCATGGCGAATGCGGGCCCGGGCACCAACGGTTCGCAGTTCTTCATCACCACGGGCAAGACCCCGCACCTCAATCGCAAGCACACCATCTTCGGTGAGGTGAAGGACGAGGCCTCGAAGAAGGTCGTCGACGCGATCTCCGGCACCCCCGTCGGACGCGGCGATCGACCCGTCGACGAGGTCGTCATCAACAGCGTCACGCTTTCCTGACGTTTCGACAACTTTCCCCAGAAGAGGATTGACACGATGACGAACCCCGGCTGGGGTGGCGCGCACGGCGATCAGCCCACCCCACCCCAGTCGCGGTGCGCATCGCACCCCGATCGGCTCACCAGCCTGTCCTGCACACGGTGTGGTCGGCCTGCGTGCCCCGAATGCCTGCGGCCCGCCGCGGTGGGTCAACACTGCACCTCGTGCGTGCGCGCCGGCAACGCCACCGTTCGGCGTGCCAGGACGATCGCCGGCGCACCTACCGGTGGCACGTACGGCCTCGTGACCTACATCCTGATGGGGCTGAACGTCGCGGCATTCATGGTGACGGCCGCGCAGTCACGGAGCTTTCTCGACAATGCTGCCGACTCGCCGCTGTTCCGTGCGTGGGCACTGTTCCCGCCCTCGGTGGCCACTGGTGACTACGAGCGTTTGCTCGGGAGCGGCTTCCTGCACATCGGGCTGTTTCACCTACTGGTCAACATGTTCGCGCTCTACATCATCGGACGTGACGTCGAGGCGATCCTGGGCCGCGCGCGGTATGTCGCGGTTTATGCGGTATCACTGCTCGGGGGCAGTACATCGGTGATGCTGCTCGAATCGCCAATCACCGTCACCGCAGGCGCGTCCGGTGCCATCTTCGGACTGTTGGGCGCCCAGGCGGTAATCCTGGTCAAACTGAGACGCAGCGCGACGCCGGTCCTCGTCATCGTCGCGCTGAACATCGTCATCAGCATCTCGATCCCCGGGATCTCGCTCTGGGGACACACGGGCGGATTGGTCGCGGGCGCGCTCGCCACCGCAGGAATCCTGTTTCTGCCCGGCAGCATGCGGTCTCCGAGAATCGGGTGGGCCGCGGTCGCCGCGGTGGCGGCACTTGCGTTGGCGATCATCGGCGTGCGAGTGCTGGACCTGCGCGCGCAAATGGGCGTGTAGCAGGCCGCTACGGCCTCACCGGCCCGAGGTCTCAGGGCACCAACCCGTGCCGGTTGAGAACGTCGTGGACGTCCTGTGGGTTGGTACCGAGATCCCAGCGGCCGAAGATCATCAGCCGATCCTCGTCCTCGCCGGCCCGTCGCACATCGACCTCCAACATCGGCACACGCCGCCCGAGGCGGGGGTACTTCACTACTTCGAGCCGCGAGATTTCTTCGAGCCGGTAGGTCCGAACACCCGATAGACGCTTGACCGCCAGTCGCTGGGCAGGCGGCTCCCCGGGCGAGGCCGCGCCGTTGTCTATCCACAGGCGCGGTCGTTGGTAGCCGGCCAGCGCGGCAATTGTCCACAGACCGAGCGCGCCGAGCCCAACCATGAATCGTCCCGCGGTATCAGTATTGGTTACCGCAGCGGCCACGAGCAGGGCAATTCCGGCGCCGACCAGCGCAATCACGGCGGGCATCGGCGTCGCCCAAGTGAGTTTATCCACAGGCTGGGGAAAGTCTTCAGAGTTATCCACAGGCTTTATCCACATTGGGGATGAATGACACGCGTGTAAGTCTTCCGGTCATCTCCACCGCATGGTCATGATCAGACCGACGACCATGAAACCGAAACCGACGAGGAAGTTCCACGCACCCAGGTTGTTCATCCACGAGATGTTCTCGGCAGCGAGGTAGTAGACGAGCAACCACAAGAGCCCAACCAGCATGAACCCGAGCATGACGGAGACGTATAGCTGACTGGACGGTCCTGCCGCTGCGGAACCAGGGGTGCGGGTCCCGGGTGCGACCACGAAATCCTTCTTCTTCCGGACTTTCGACTTCGGCATCTGTTCTCCATTCGTTGTATCGGCGCGCCACCTGCAATTTTTGGGCGCCACCTGGGAGGCCACGCCACGAACTTCGCGTGAGCGGGTAGCGTTCGCGGTTGAAGTACACGCTAGCTCAGCATTGCCGCACGGAAGAGCACCGGACGAGAAGATGGACTCGCATAACGCGCCCACAACAGATCGTGTGTGGCAGATCCTGGTGCTGGTGGTGTGCCTCGTCGTCGGAGTCATGTTGGCCACTACCCGCCAGTTCTCGCACGGTGACGAAATCCGCCGCACGGACACCACCAGGTTGTCGAGTCTCGTCAGATCAGCACAGGACAGCGCGGACGAAGCGAAAGCCATCCGCGACGACATGGCAGGCCGTGTGACCGAACGCCAGCAGGCGGCCGGATCCATCGACGCGGAAGTCCAGGATCTCCTCGACAGGGTCGACGAATTGGCGGGGCCCGCTGGGATGACCGCGGCGTCGGGCCCCGGAATCGTGGTGACGATGACCGATGCACCGCGCGGTGAGGATGGTCGCTACGCCTCGGACGCCGCGCCGGACGACCTCGTCGTGCATCAACAGGACGTGCAGAGCGTGCTCAACGCGGTGTGGAGGGGCGGGGCCACTGCCGTCGCCATGCAGGATCAGCGCATCGTCGAGCGGGTGGCGCCGCTGTGTATCGGCAATACGCTTCTCCTCGGTGGCCGCACCTACAGCCCGCCCTACGTCGTGACGGCCCTCGGTGATCCGGATCGGCTGGCCGCGGCACTCGCTGACGAACCGGGCGTGCGCGTGTTCCAGCAATACGCTCAGCGATACGGTCTCGGCTACCGAACCAGCATCTCCGAGAACCTCGACGTGCCTGCCTACGAGGGCAGCGTCCGCATGCGGTACGCCCAGCCTGGATGACGGTTCGACCGATGCGCTGCCCTATCCTGGGCCTCATGCGCATCCTGGTCGTCGACAACTACGACAGCTTCGTCTTCAACCTCGTCCAGTACCTGGGCCAGCTGGGCGTCGAGGCGACGGTGTGGCGCAACGACGACGCCAACCTCGCCGACCGCGATGCCGTCGCCGAAGAGTTCGACGGCATTCTGCTCAGCCCCGGGCCCGGAACTCCGCAGCGGGCAGGTGCCACGATGGAGCTGGTCACGGCAGCCGCGAAGTCGCGCACCCCTTTGCTGGGGGTTTGCCTGGGGCATCAGGCAATCGGCGCGGCCTTCGGGGCGACCGTCGATCGCGCACCCGAACTCTTGCACGGCAAGACGAGCGAAGTTCACCACACCGGCACGGGTGTGTTGGCAGGACTGGCCGATCCGTTCACAGCCACGCGCTACCACTCGTTGACCGTCGTGGACGGCACCATTCCGGACGAGCTCGAGGTGATCGGACGGACCGATTCGGGCCTGGTGATGGCGATGCGCCACCGCGAACTGCCCATTCACGGCGTCCAGTTCCACCCCGAGTCGATCCTGACCCAGGGTGGGCACCGGATGCTCGCCAACTGGTTGGCCGTGTGCGGGGTGGAATCCGAGGATGCTCTCATCGACGAACTCGAGGCGCAGGTAGCTAGCGCGGCGGGATCCCCAGCACCCCGAGGTCGACACTCACGCTCTGTGACTTCGTGATTTCCGAACCGGCAGGCTCGGCCTGATTGACCACCCGGCCCACAGAGGTGGGATCGAGAGTGTTCTGTGTGCCGGTGGTCAGTGACGATGACGAACCCGTCCACCCGGCAGCCTGGAGCGTGGCCAATGCCTGCGCCTCGGTCTGCCCGGTCAGATCCGGCATAGAAATTTTGTCGCCGTTGGACACTCGCAAGGTGACGACGTCGCCTTCGGTGACGCTCGATCCGCCGGCCGGGACGGTGGACACGACCTCGCCGCGGGGTTGGCTCGAATCGATGTTCTCGACCTCCACTCGGAAGCCTGCCCCCTCGATGTTGGGCTGAGCGACCTCGACCTGCTGGCCGACGACATCGGGGACCCGGACCTGCGCTGGTCCGGTTCCGAGAGTGATCCTGACCGTCGATCCGACGGAGAGCCCGACCCCGGAGGAAGGGTTCTGGTCGACGACTCGGTCGAGCTCCTCCGGTAGCGAGGGCGCCCGAGCGATGTTCGTATCGAGCTCGAGCTCGAGGGCGGACAGGGCGCGTTCGGCTTCCTGTTCCGTCAGACCGCGCAACTGCGGTACCTGGGCCTGTTCGGGACCGGTGGAGACCTCGAGGCTCACCGTGCTCTCGGTTTCGACCTCGGTGCCGGCGCCTGGAGTCGTCGAGATGACGTTTCCGGACGGGACGGTCGCGTCGGACCGTTCTTGAACGGAGACGCGTAGATCGGCCTGCTCGAGCCGTGCTTCTGCGTCCGCGGCCGACATGTTGGTCACGTCCGGAACAGCGACGCGAGCTGGGGTGGAACCGGGTCCGAGAGACCACAGGAACGCCCCGACAATGCCGAGGACGACAAGCCCGAGGAAGGTGAGCACCGCGATCTTCAGACCACGACGACTGGGCGGTTCGTCATCATCGGCATGCCGACCGCCGGGGGCTACGGGCTGTGGGTCCGATCCGTCCGGGGACCGCGCCGCCCGTGCATCCATGGATCCGAGGATGGTGGTGCGATCCTCGTCGTTCATGACGGTCGGGGCGCCAGGACGCTGGCCGCCGAGCACCCGAACGAGGTCAGTGCGCATCTCCGCTGCCGACTGATAGCGATTGGCCGGATTCTTGGCCATGGCCTTGAGGATGATCGAGTCGAGTTCGCGGGGAACCGACGCATTGACTCGCGAGGGTAGTTCTGGGTCCTCGCGCACGTGTTGATAGGCGACGGCGACCGGGCTGTCGCCCTTGAACGGCGGCTCACCCGTCAGAATCTCGAACAGGACGCAACCGAGGGAGTAGACATCGGACCGGGCGTCGACCTGCTCGCCTCGGGCCTGCTCGGGCGAGAGATACTGCGCAGTTCCGATCACGGCAGCCGTCTGCGTCATAGGACTGGAGCTGTCCGACAGCGCACGGGCGATACCGAAGTCCATCACCTTGACGGCCCCGGCGTTGTTGATCATCACGTTCGCAGGCTTCACGTCGCGGTGGACGATGCCGTTGCGATGACTGAAATCGAGGGCCGCGCACACATCCGCGATCACTTCCATCGCACGGCGAGGAGCCATCGGGCCTTCGGCTCGGACGATGTCGCGCAGTGTGCTGCCCTCGACGTACTCCATGACGATGAACGGCAGTGGTCCGGCTTCGGTCTCGGCCTCACCGGTGTCGTACACAGCGACGATGGCGGGGTGATTCAACGCGGCCGCGTTCTGAGCTTCCCGACGAAACCGTAGGTAGAAGGTTGGGTCACGGGCCAGATCCGCCCTCAGAACCTTGATCGCCACGTCGCGATCGAGCCGGTTGTCGCGGGCCAGGTGGACCTCGGACATGCCGCCGAATCCGAGGATCTCGCCCAGCTCGTAGCGGGAGGAGAGCTTACGGGGAGTCGTCATTGCTGTCCTTGTCGATCAATGTCCGAAAGATCGTCGTCCGAAAGATCGTCGTCCGGAAGGGTGCTGGCGGGGCGGTCGGGGTTCGAGGATTCGTTGTCGGTGGAATCACGGTCTGCGAATGGGTTTCGAGCGGCTTGCGGATCCTCGTCGTCGCCTCCACCGAATCCCGGAATGGTAGGCAGCGTGAATGACGGGGCCGTGGGAGGAGCGCTCGTGGTCGTCGTTTCTTCGGTGGTGGTCGTTTCCTCGGTGGTGGTCGTCGTTTCTTCGGTGGTGGTGGTGGCTTCTTCGGTGGTGGTGCGCTCGGCCGTGGTGGGATCCACGGTCGTTGTCGTCACCACTGGCGGTGTCGTGGTGACGGGATTGAACGGCGCAGGTTCCTGTTCCTCGCCGTTCAACAGCATGAATCCACCGATGAGCAGTGCCAGTAGGAGCAAGCCCGCACCACCCCAGGCGAGGGCCTTCTGCGCTGAGGACATGCCGGTGGGCTGCACCGATGAGGGCGCCGCTCCAGTCTGGGGGCCGGTGTACTCGTTGTGCGCCGCCGGCATCATCTGGGTGCTCGATGGAGCCGAGCCCGGCACCACACCGGGCATCATGACGCGTCCGGTACCCGAACCGCGCCCGTTCCCGGGGGCGGGTGGCCTGCGCCCGGCCCGCACCGCTGCGACAGCGTCGGCGAACTCGCCGCCGTTCGCGTACCGGGCGACCGGATCCTTGGCCATCGTGATCTCGATCAGCTCGCGCACATTCGCAGGTAGATCGGCAGGTAGCGGCGCAGGCGTCTCACGTACGTGCTTCATTGCCACGGTCAACGCGCCGTCGCCGAGGAAGGGGCGGGTGCCGGACAGGGCCTCGTAGCCGACGACTCCCAGCGAGTAGACATCGCTGGCGGACGTCGCTTCCGATCCCAATGCCTGTTCGGGGGCGATGTACTGCGCGGTACCCATCACCATTCCGGTTTTGGTCACCGGAGAGGCGTCGACGGCCTTCGCGATACCGAAATCGGTGATCTTCACCTGACCGGCTGGGGTGATGAGGATGTTGCCGGGCTTGACGTCACGGTGGACGACGCCTGCGCTGTGCGCAACCTGCAGCGACCTGCCGGTCTGCTCGAGCATGTCGAGGGCATGACCCAGCGGGAGCCGTCCGACACGGCCGAGCACCGCGTTGAGCGGCTCGCCGTTGACCAGTTCCATCACCAGGTATGCCAACGACTCGCCCGCGGCGTCGCGGGTCTCGCCGTAGTCGTAGACCCCGGCGATGCCGGGGTGGTTGAGCTGCGCGGTGGTGCGGGCCTCGAATCGGAAGCGTTGGAGAAATTCCGGATCCTCGGAGAACTCGGCCTTGAGGACCTTGACGGCTACCTTGCGGTCGAGGCGGTTGTCCATCGCCTCCCACACCTGGCCCATTCCGCCTGTCGCGATGAGCCGCAGCAGTCGGTAGCGCTCAGCAACGACTGCACCATTACTCAGTGGCATCTTCTGGTCACCTCCCCTGCAATCCAGCAGCGATGACGGCGCGCCCGATCGGCGCCGCCACCGATCCACCCGTTGCCGCGAGTGCGCGGTCGCCGCCGTCCTCCACGATGACGGCGATCGCGATCTGCGGGTCCTCGGCGGGTGCAAATGCGATGTACCAGGCATGCGGCGGTGTGTTTCGCGGATCGGTCCCGTGCTCGGCCGTTCCGGTCTTCGACGCGATCTGCACGCCGGGGATCTGGCCCTGCCCACCGGTGTTGTTCTCCGAACCGATCATCAGGCTGGTAAGAGTCTTGGCCGTTTCGGGACTGATCGCCTGACCCTGCGACTGCGGCGTGGTGGTCGCAAGGTTCGACAGATCGGGTGCCTGAAGCTGGCTGACCAGATGCGGGGCCATCCGGACACCGTTGTTGGCCACTGTCGCGGCGATCACTGCGTCCTGCAGGGGCGTCAGGGCGACATCTCGCTGTCCGATGCTGCTCTGGCCGAGCGCGGCATCGTCCGGGATCGACCCGATGGTGCTGTCGGCGACCGGTAGCACCAGCGACGTCGCTTCCTCACCGATACCGAAGGCGCTCGCGGTATCGCGCAGCGCGTCGGCGCCGGTGTCGATGCCGAGTTCGACGAAGGCTGTGTTGCAGGATCGCGCGAACGCTTCCCGCAATGTTGCCGTCGCCCCGCCGCCACAGGTGCTGCCGTTGTAGTTCTCGAGCGAGGTTTCCGTGCCGGGCAGGGTGATGGTCGGGGCCGCGGTCAGCTGATCCTCCGGTGTGGCACCGTTCTCGAGAGCGGCCGCGGTGACCAGCACCTTGAACGTCGACCCGGGCGGGTACGTCGCTGCGATCGCGCGATTGAGCAGTGGCTTGGACGGGTCCGCATTCAAGCTTTCCCACGCTTCTGCGGTGCCGGCACCCTCGTGGCTCGCCAGCAGGTTGGGGTCGTAGCTCGGGGTGCTGACCATCGCGAGGACGTTGCCCGTCGACGGCTCGATAGCCACCACCGACCCGGTGTAGCCGCGCGAGGTGAGCTCCTCATAAGCGACCTGCTGCACGAGCGGATCGATGGTGGTGACGACATTGCCGCCACGGGGATCGCGACCGGAGACCAGGTCGAACAGCCGCCGTCCGAAGAGGCGGTCGTCCGAACCGTTGAGCACGTCGTCCTCGCTGCGCTCCAGGCCGGTGCTCGAGTAGAGCATCGAGTAGAAGCCGGTGACGGGCGCATTTGCAAGAGGGCTGGATGCCGCTCCGGGATTGGGCGGATACGTGCGCAGATACTTGTACCGATCCTCGGTCGGAATCGAGGCAGCGAGTACCTGCCCGCCCGCTGAGATCTGACCCCGCTGGCGGGAGTACTCGTCGAGCAGGACGCGCGAGTTGCGGGGATCCGCACGCAGATCGTCGGCCTTGATCACCTGCAGGTAGGTGGCGTTGGCGAGGAGGGCGACGACCATCACCATGACGGCGATGGAGACGCGGCGCAGGGGAGTGTTCATGCGCGCTTCACCATCTCGGTCTTCGCCTCGGCGATCGGTGCGGCCGGCGTCGGCCGCTTCTTCGGCGTCGCCGGTTCGCGGGCGGCGTCGGAGATCTTGATCAACAGGGCCAGAAGCAGATAGTTCGCGAGAAGCGAGGATCCTCCGTAGGACAGGTACGGCGTGGTGAGGCCGGTGAGCGGGATGAGCTTGGTGACGCCGCCGACGACGACGAACAACTGAATCGCGACGGTGAAGGAGAGCCCGGCGGCGAGGAGTTTGCCGAAGCTGTCACGCACCGCCAACGCCGTCCTCAGGCCGCGGATGATGAACACCAGGTACAGGATCAGCACCGCAGTGAGACCGATGAGGCCGAGTTCCTCGCCGATCGCGGCGATGATGAAGTCGGTCTTCGCGAACGGGACCTGCGATGGGCGGCCGCTACCGAGACCGGTCCCGGCCAATCCACCGGTGGCGAAGCTGAACATCGACTGCACGATCTGATAGCCGGTGTCGTTGTAGTCCTCGAACGGGCGCAGCCAGGTGTCGGTGCGGATCTTCACGTGCCCGAACACCTGGTATGCGAACAGGTATCCCACGAGGAGGAGTCCGAAGCCGATGATCAGCCAGCCGACGCGCTCGGTGGCGATGTAGATCATCACCAGGACGGTGCCGAAGATGAGCAGCGACGAACCCAGGTCCTTCTCGAACACGAGGACGCCCACCGACACGACCCACACGAGCAGAATCGGGCCCAGATCGCGGGCACGCGGGAAATCCATGCCCAGCACATGCTTGCCTGCGGAGGTGAACAGATCACGTTTGGCGACGAGCAGCGACGCGAAGAAGATCAGCAGGAGAATCTTGGCGAACTCGCCCGGTTGAATACTGAATCCGGGAAGTCGGATCCAGATCTTGGAACCGTTGACCTCGGAGTACGCCGAAGGCAGCAAGGCCGGAATGGCCAGAAAGACAAGTCCGCACAGTCCCACCGTGTAGCTGTAGCGGGCCAGCGTGCGGTAGTCGCGCAGCAGCACCAGCACGGCGATGAAGCCGGCGATCGCGAGGGTCGTCCACAGCACCTGCTGGGTCGCGTCCGGGGACGGGATCTCCTGGCCGAGGTAGGCAGCGGACTGCTGGTCTGCGAGATCGAGCCGATGGATCATGACGAGTCCGAGGCCGTTGAGCAGCGCCACGATGGGTAGCAGCAGTGGATCGGCATAGGGCGCGAACCGGCGAACGGCCAGATGCGCCACGGTCACCAGGGCCAGGTAGGCGGCGCCGTACTTCGCGAGATCCCACGTGATGGCGTGCTCCTGGCTGGCCTCGACCAGCAGCAGCGAGAGTGTGGTGATGGCAACCGCGATAGCGAGCAGCAGCAACTCCACGTTGCGGCGGTTCGACAGGACGGGAGCAGGAGCAAATCCTCCCGGTGGGCTCGGAAAGGATCCCCCGCCAGACGGATTGGAACTCATCAAGAACCGGCCCTGCAGTTCTGGCCAGGTATCTGCGGTACCGACGGCGCGGGTGTCGTGGTGGGGACCGGTTCGACAGCGGCCGGCGGAGCCTCCCCCGGTGCCGGCGCCGGTGCAGGTGCTGCGGGCGGTGCGGCGGGTTCCGGAGAAGGAGTCGTCTCCGGCGTCGGCTCGCACAGTGGCAACAGGTCACCGGACGCGAGGCGCTGCATCTGGCCACGGGCATCGTCGAGCGCTCCGGACGGAAGACCGGCACGCACCTGCTCACGGGCGGAGGGTACGAGATCCTCGATCTCGAACACGTCGCATCCGGTCGGCGCTGCCTCGGGCGCGGTCAACGTGAGCACGTCGTCCTCGTCGAGGCAGCCGATGGTGTGCACCGATTGGAGCGAGTAGCTGAGTATCGACGCTGGAACGCCACGCATGATCGCGACGCGGCTCTCGTCCGCACCCACGTAGTAGTTGTTCTGGATTGCGGTGTTGGCGACGAACGCGCCACCGACCAGGAGTGCGATGGCCGCCAATGCTCCGAGGGACCAACGCAGCTTGTGCGAGTTCTTCTCTTCCACGGGCGGCGGTGTGGTGACGCGCTTGGGCGTCGCGCGCGGTGGACGCATCGCCGCTGCCCGGCCGGCGGCAGTGTTCGGCGGTGGCGCATCCTCTTCGTCTTCGGTGCTCGCTGCACCGCCGAGGATCGGCGAACTCTGGCCGTAGTCGAGGTCGATGACATCGGCGACGACGACGGTGACGTTGTCGGGCCCGCCGCTCCGCAGCGCCAACTCGATCAGGCGATCGGCCGATGCAGCGCAGTCGCCCTCGTTCAGGGTGTTCTCGATGGTTTCGTCGCTGACGACGTCGGAGAGGCCATCGGAACACAGCAGGTAACGATCGTCCGCTCGCGCCTCGCGAACAGTCAGTGTCGGCTCGATCTCGTTGCCGGTCAACGCCCGCATGATCAGCGATCGCTGCGGGTGGGTATGGGCTTGTTCGGCGGTGATGCGTCCCTCGTCGACGAGAGATTGAACGAACGTGTCGTCTCGGGTGATCTGCGTCAGCACGCTGTCACGAAGTAGATAGGCGCGTGAATCGCCGATGTGTGCGAGCCCGATCTTCTTGCCCGCGAACAGAATCGCCGTCAGCGTGGTGCCCATGCCGTCGAGGTCGGGCTCCTCTTCCACCTGGTCGGCGATGGAGGCGTTGCCTTCGCGCGTCGCTGCTGCGAGCTTGCCGAGCAGATCGTCACCCGGCTCGTCGTCGTCGAGATGCGCCAGCGCAGCGATCATCAGCTGCGAGGCGACCTCGCCGGCGGCATGACCACCCATGCCATCGGCGAGCGCAAGCAGGCGCGCGCCGGCGTACACCGAATCCTCGTTGTTCGAACGGACCAGACCGCGGTCACTTCGGGCCGCATAGCGCAGTACCAGGGTCACGGGCGCAACTCGATCACGGTCTTGCCGACTCGCACCGGGGTGCCGAGTGGGACGCGCACGGCGGTGGTGACCTTTGCTCGATCGAGGTAGGTGCCGTTGGTCGACCCGAGGTCCTCGACGTACCAGTCACTGCCACGAGGAGAAATCCGCGCGTGCCGGGTGGAGGCATAGTCGTCGGTCAACACCAAGGTCGAGTCGTCGGCACGGCCGATGAGAACCGGTTGGGTGCCGAGAGAAATCCTGGTACCGGCGAGACCGCCGTGAGTCACCACCAGGTTCTTCGCAACCTTTTGTTTGTTGAAAGACGGAAGGACTTTCGATCCGCTCGAGTACCGGGCGGGCATCCGCATCCCGGATGCCGCGTAGATGTCACTGCGGAGAGTTCGCAGAACGGCCCAGACGAAGAACCAGAGCAACAGCAGGAAACCCGCTCGTGTCAACTGCAGAATCAGACCCTGCATGGCCGTCCACCTCCTTCGCCATCATCTTCAATCGATACAGCTCTGTCGATATTGTTCTCTCGACACAGCTCGGTCGGGTACGGCTGGTGTTCGGCACAGCGTCCACCGAACCGACACGACTTCTCACGCAGCATCCTAGAGTGAAGCTGCGTGTGCCGATCACCATACTGGTGGGGTCGAACTACACGATGCGGACCAGTATTTCCGAATGGCCGGCCCGGATGACGTCCCCGTCGGCAAGCTGCCAGTCCTGCACAGGTGCGCCGTTGACCGTGGTTCCGTTGGTCGAGCCGAGGTCGGAGAGCATCGCCACTCGACCATCCCACCTGATTTCCACATGACGCCGTGAAACACCGGTGTCGGGTAGCCGGAACTGGGCGTCCTGGCCACGTCCGATGATGTTCTGGCCCTCGCGCAACTGGAAGTAGCGTCCGCTGCCGTCCTCGAGCTGCAGCGTCGCGGACAAGCCCTGACCGGCGCCGTAGCTCGCGTCGTCGTACCCGTAGGACGACTGTTGCGGGTAGCCGGCCGTGGGGTAGCCGCCGGACTGCTGGTATCCACTCTGCGGCGGGTAGTCGTAGGCCGGCGCCTGATTGCCGGCGGGCTCGGCGTACGGCTGCTGGCCATACGCCTGTTGGTCGTAGCCCTGTTGCTCGTAGCCCTGTTGCTCGTAACCTGGCTGGCCGTATGCCGGCTGTTCGTAGCCCGGCTGGCCGTATGCCTGTTGGTCGTAGCCCGGCTCGGAGTACGCCTGCTGGCCGTAGGCCTGCTGCTCGTCGTAGCCCCGCTGCTCGTAACCCCGCTGTTCGTAACCGGGCTGTTCGTAACCGGGCTGTCCGTATGCCTGCTGGCCGTACGCCCGCTGCTCGTCGTAACCCTGTTGTTCGTAGCCCGGCTGGCCGTATGCGGGCTGCTCGTACTGCTCGTCGTGTACTGGAGCGCCCGCCGCGGGTGCGCCGTAACCGGCGGCGCCGTAGGGAGCACCGTTGCGATTGCCCTGGTCCGGCCCGTACGCGCGCGGGTCGTTGCCGTTTCGGGCGCGCGGATCGGGGCGAGAGCCGTCGGCCGGGTCACGCTGGGGGTCGTAGCCTGGGTTCTGCGTCATGTGGCCGGCTCCTGATGTCGACATGGGGTTCGCTGACGGGCGCGGAGGTCGCTGACCGGGCGCTGAGCTTGTCACGGGTACGGGGCTTTTCACCGGCGGTGATTGCACCGGTTTTGGTTTCTCGACCGGTGCTGGTGCTTTACCCGCTGCAAGCGGTGATCGTCCCACATCGGGATCGACCGAACCACTGGCCCGGAATTGGCCCGTGTGCAACGTGGGTGAGGCCTCGAATCGGACCACGACGTCGCCGTAGGTTTGCCAACCTTGGTCTCGGATGTAGTCCTGAAGGTGGCGTGAGAACGCTTTGTCGGTCAGATCGCGTTCCGCAGCAAGCTCGGCATGGTCGGAACTGTTGATCGTGATCACATAACTGTTCGGCACCAGCAGATGCCCACCGTCGAGTGGCTGCATGCGGTCGGCGGCCTCCTGTTGGAGGGCTGCTTCTACTTCCTGCGGAACCACTCCGCCGCCGAAGACCCGGGCGAAGACGTCACCGACTGCGCCCTGGAGCTTTCGCTCGAACCGCTGGACAATGCCCATGGTGGCCTCTCCTCCCGGTGTCCGTGCCACGAGCGCGTGTCGTCTCGAGGTAGTCGTCCCCAGCATGATATACGTTGCGATTGAGCCGCTGACGCCTCCGCGGGCCCAGGCCACACGATTTCTTGGCGGCCGGATGTGCATGTTAATGTTCATCGGTCACCCGGGCGGGTGGCGGAATGGCAGACGCGCTGGCTTCAGGTGCCAGTGTCCTTCGGGACGTGGGGGTTCAAGTCCCCCTCCGCCCACCACACTGACCGCAGCTGATTCATTCGCTGCGGTCAGTAGTCATTTGAAGGGTCTTTCGGCGTTGCCGTCAAGGCCGTCGAGTGGCGAAAAGCACACGCGAGCAACGTTCTTCAGGCATCGCGCTCAAGGCGGATGAGTCGCTCGGAGTCATGGAAACTACACCGATGTCATTGAATTGCCTCAGTCGGAATCACTATTCGGGCATGAGGAAGGCCTCGACGGGGTAGTTTCTTACTTTCCGGGGCGCCGACGCTGTCGCGATCGGTTTCGAAAGAGGGCGAGACGCCCGTGCAGAGCCGGCCGAAACACCAGGTCGGGAGCCTTAATAGGCTTACCTTATTTGCGGTGTGGGCTAGGTGCTGACCTATCGTTTGTGGTTGGACCGGCGTACCCATTGTCGGATCCGCCCGCACGACGTCCGCGCACTACCGAGAACCTACCCGTTCGAGGCTGGTTGAAGACCGTCGATCGGTGGTGCTGCTTCAACGGCGAACGGCACCGATCAACCGTCCGCGACGGCCGGCCACTCGCCGTGCCATCCGAACGAATTTGAAGGCTGGACTTATCCGAAGGCTAGGTATGAAGCACACTCCGGGCCCGCAAGGCCTCTACGACCCTCGAAACGAGCACGACTCCTGTGGTGTCGCATTCGTTGTGGACATGCATGGTCGTCGTAGTCGAGACATTGTCGAGAAGGCCATCACCGCGCTGGTCAACCTCGAGCACCGGGGCGCCGCCGGCTCCGAGCCGAACACCGGTGACGGCGCCGGCATTCTCATCCAGGTACCGGATGCGTTCTTCCGTGCCGTGGTCGACTTCGATCTGCCCGCTGCGGGCGCATACGCCACCGGAATTGCATTTCTCCCCCAGGGCAAAGCTGACGTTGCACGTGCCTGCGAAGGTGTGAACAAGATCGTCGAAGACGAGGGCATGACCGTCCTCGGTTGGCGTGAAGTTCCCACCGATGATGCCTCCCTCGGAGCACTCGCCCGCGATGCCATGCCGACGTTCCGTCAGCTGTTTTTCGCCGCTCCCGATCACTCCGTTACCGACATGGACCTCGAGCGTCGCGCGTTCGTGATCCGCAAGCGGATCGAACACGAGCTCGGCGAAGAAGGCGCAGGCCAGGATGGCCCGGGCCGCGAAACCGTGTACTTCCCGTCGCTGTCCTCACAGACCTTCGTCTACAAGGGCATGCTGACGACTCCGCAGCTCAAGGGGTTCTACCTCGACCTGCAGGACGAGCGTGTCGTGAGTGCGCTGGGTCTCGTGCACTCCCGGTTCTCCACCAACACCTTCCCGTCGTGGCCGCTGGCGCACCCGTTCCGGCGCGTCGCCCACAACGGTGAAATCAACACCGCTACCGGCAACGAGAACTGGATGCGTGCCCGCGAGGCGCTCATCGAGTCCGACGTCTTCGGTGGCCCCGAGGCGTTGCGGAAGATCTTCCCCGTGGTCACCCACGGAGCCAGCGATACCGCACGATTCGACGAGGTACTCGAGCTGCTGCACCTCGGTGGCCGCAGCCTCCCGCACTCCGTTCTGATGATGATCCCGGAGGCGTGGGAACGCCACGAGAGCATGGATCCGGCTCGTCGGGCCTTCTACCGCTACCACTCCGCTCTGATGGAGCCGTGGGACGGACCCGCATCGGTGTGTTTCACAGACGGCACTGTCATCGGTGCGGTTCTCGACCGCAACGGCCTGCGACCGAGCCGTCTGTGGGTCACCGACGACGGACTCGTCGTCATGGCGTCCGAGGTCGGCGTTCTCGACATCGACCCGTCCAAGGTGGTCCGCAAGGTACGCCTGCAGCCGGGCCGTATGTTCCTGGTCGACACCGCACAGGGCCGCATCGTCTCCGACGACGAGATCAAGGACGAACTCGCCGCCGAGCACCCCTACCAGCAGTGGCTCGACGAGGGTCTCACCGAGATCGACGATCTGCCCGCGCGTCCACACGTACACATGTCGCACGACAGGGTGTTGATTCGGCAGCAGATCTTCGGATACACCACCGAGGAACTGGACATGCTGGTCTCGCCGATGGCGAAGACCGGCGCAGAAGCCATCGGCTCCATGGGTACCGATACTCCGATCGCCGTGCTGTCGACCCGTCCGCGAATGCTGTTCGACTACTTCTCGCAGCTGTTTGCACAGGTCACCAATCCGCCGCTCGACGCCATCCGCGAGGAGATCGTCACCAGCCTCGGTAGCACCCTCGGTCCCGAGGGCGACCTGCTCGGACCGGGGCCCGACGCGTGCAAGCAGATCGTGCTGCCCACGCCGATCCTGCACAACGATGACCTAGCCAAGCTCGTGCACATCAACGACGACGGCACCCAGGAAGACCTCCGCTCGGTCGTCGTGCGCGGGTTGTACCCGGTGGCCGAGGGTGGCGAAGGCCTCCGAAAGTCATTGGAAGCCATCAGGGCTCAGGTTTCGGCTGCAATCTCCGGCGGCGCGCGAGTCATCGTGCTCTCCGACCGCGAGTCCAGCGAGAAGCTCGCGCCGATTCCGTCGCTGCTGCTGACCTCGGCGGTGCACCACCACCTGGTGCGCGAGAAGACGCGAACGCAGGTCGGTCTGATCGTCGAAGCCGGTGATGCCCGCGAGGTCCACCACATGGCACTGCTCGTCGGATTCGGTGCGGCAGCGGTCAACCCGTACATGGCATTCGAATCCATCGAAGACATGATCGAGCGGGGCGCCCTCACCGACATCGCGTTCGACAAGGCTGTCAGCAACTACATCAAGGCCGCCGGCAAGGGTGTGCTCAAGGTGATGTCCAAGATGGGCATCTCCACGCTCGCCTCCTACACCGGCGCCCAGCTGTTCCAGGTCATCGGTCTGTCGCAGGAACTGGTCGACGAGTACTTCACCGGGCTCAACAGCCACCTCGGCGGCATCGACCTCGACCAGGTCGCGCAGGATGTTGCCACGCGCCACTCCGTCGCGTACCTGGACAACCGCCAGGAGCGCGCGCACCGCGAGCTCGAGACCGGCGGCGAGTACCAGTGGCGGCGCGAGGGTGAATACCACCTCTTCAACCCCGACACGGTGTTCAAGCTTCAGCACGCGACGCGCACGGGCCAGTACGACGTCTTCAAGGAATACACGAAGCTGGTCGACGATCAGTCCGAGCGCCTCGCCTCGCTGCGCGGCCTGTTCCGGTTCAAGACCGAAGAGCGCGAAGCTATTTCGATCGACGAGGTCGAGCCGGCATCGGAAATCGTCAAGCGGTTCTCGACGGGCGCGATGAGCTACGGTTCCATCTCCGCCGAAGCGCACGAGACACTCGCGATCGCGATGAACCGACTCGGTGGCCGGTCCAACTCCGGTGAGGGCGGCGAGAACGTCGACCGGTTCGAGCCGGACGAGAACGGTGACTGGCGTCGCAGTGCCATCAAGCAGGTTGCGTCGGGCCGCTTCGGTGTCACCTCGCACTACCTGACCAACTGCACCGACATCCAGATCAAGATGGCGCAGGGAGCCAAGCCCGGTGAGGGCGGCCAGCTTCCGGCGCACAAGGTCTACCCGTGGGTCGCCGAGGTTCGGCACTCGACGCCTGGTGTCGGATTGATTTCCCCTCCGCCTCACCACGACATCTACTCCATCGAGGATCTCGCGCAGCTGATCCACGATCTGAAGAACGCCAACCCCGAAGCCCGCATCCACGTGAAGCTGGTCTCCGAGGTCGGCGTCGGAACGGTTGCCGCGGGTGTCTCGAAGGCACACGCCGACGTGGTGCTCATCTCCGGCCACGACGGCGGGACGGGCGCAACGCCTCTCACCTCCGTCAAGCACGCAGGTGGGCCATGGGAGCTCGGCCTGGCCGAGACGCAGCAGACGTTGCTGCTCAACGGGCTTCGCGACCGGATCGTTGTTCAGGTCGACGGTCAGCTCAAGACCGGCCGTGACGTCATGGTTGCCGCGCTGCTCGGCGGTGAGGAGTTCGGTTTCGCGACCGCCCCCCTCGTCGTCTCGGGCTGCATCATGATGCGCGTCTGCCACCTCGACACCTGCCCCGTGGGTGTCGCGACGCAGAACCCGGTACTGCGCAAGCGGTTCGCCGGCAAGCCGGAGTTCGTGGAGAACTTCTTCATGTACATCGCCGAAGAGGTTCGCGAACTGCTCGCCGAGCTTGGCTTCCGCACTCTGAACGAGGCAGTCGGCCAGGTCGGCCTGCTCGACACCACCGCCGCGAAGCAAGCGTGGAAGGCATCGAAGCTGGATCTGTCGCCGATCCTCGACGAGGTCGAATCGGCCTTCATGAACCAGAACCTCTACAACACAGGCGTTCAGGATCACGGGCTGGACAAGGCGCTCGATCAGCAGCTCATCGTGCAGAGTCGCAACGCGCTGGACAAGGGCGAGAAGGTCGCCTTCGAAACCAAGATCACCAACGTCAACCGCACCGTCGGCACCATGCTCGGACACGAGCTGACCAAGGCGTACGGCGGAGTCGGGTTGCCCGACAACACCATCGACATCACGTTCACCGGTTCGGCGGGCAACAGCTTCGGCGCCTTCGTACCGTCGGGCATGACGCTGCGTCTGCACGGCGACGCGAACGACTTCGTCGGCAAGGGCCTCTCCGGTGGCCGCATCGTCATGCGCCCGTCGTTGAATGCGCCGAAGGGTTTCACCGCCGAGGACAACATCATCGGCGGAAACGTCTTCCTGTTCGGTGCGACGCAGGGCGAGGCTCTCATCCGCGGCGTAGTCGGTGAGCGGTTCGCCGTGCGCAACTCGGGTGCGGTGGCCGTCGTCGAAGGTGTCGGCGACCACGGTTGCGAATACATGACCGGCGGCAAGGTCGTCATCATCGGCGAGACCGGACGCAACTTCGGTGCCGGCATGTCCGGTGGCGTCGCGTTCATCTTCGATCCGAACAAGACGTTCGAAGCCAACCTCAACACCGAACTGGTAGACATCGAAGGTATCGAGGGCGACGAGTTCACGTGGCTCAAGGAGATTGTCACCCGTCACCACGACGAAACGGGATCCGAAGTCGCCGAGCGCATCCTCGCGGACTGGTCACAGCAGGTGAACCACTTCGTGAAGGTCATGCCGCGCGACTACAAGAAGGTACTGCTGGCCATCTCCGAAGCCGAGAAGAACGGCGCGGACGTGGACGAAGCGATCATGGAGGCAGCTCGTGGGTGACCCACAAGGATTTCTGAAGAACACCGTGCGCGAGTTGCCCAAGCGGCGACCCGTCGACCTGCGCCTGATGGACTGGAAAGAGGTCTACGAGGACTTCTCGAAGGACACCCTCAAGACGCAGGCCAGCCGATGCATGGATTGTGGAATCCCGTTCTGCCACAACGGCTGCCCGCTGGGAAACCTCATCCCGGAGTGGAACGACCTGGTCTACAAGGACAGGTGGCGTGAAAGCATCGACCGCCTGCACGCGACCAACAACTTCCCGGAGTTCACCGGGCGGCTGTGCCCGGCGCCGTGCGAGTCCTCGTGCGTGCTTGGCATCAACCAGGATCCGGTGACCATCAAGCAGGTGGAAGTCGAGATCATCGACAACGCGTTCGAGGAAGGCTGGGTCACACCCGTCTACCCGACGCACCTGACCGGCAAGACCGTCGCGGTCGTCGGCTCCGGGCCCGCGGGACTCGCTGCGGCGCAGCAGCTCACGCGTGCCGGGCACACCGTCACCGTCTTCGAACGCGCCGATCGCATCGGCGGCTTGCTCCGCTACGGCATCCCCGAGTTCAAGATGGAGAAGCGGCACATCGATCGCCGTCTGGCGCAGATGGAAGCTGAGGGCACGGTCTTCCGCACCGGAGTCAACGTCGGTGTCGACATTTCTGCCGAGGATCTTCGGGCACAGTTCGATGCCGTCGTGCTCTCCGGCGGAGCCACCATGTGGCGCGATCTCCCCATCGAGGGTCGCGAACTCGAAGGCATCTACCAGGCCATGGAGTTCCTGCCCCCGGCCAACCGCGTGCAGCAAGGTGACTACGCCGAGCCGCCCGTCAGTGCCAAGGGCAAAAAGGTCGTCATCATCGGCGGCGGCGACACCGGCGCGGACTGCCTCGGTACCTCGCACCGCCAGGGCGCGGCAAGTGTGCACCAGTTCGAAATCATGGCGCGGCCGCCGGAGGAGCGCGCGACCTCGACGCCGTGGCCGCTCTACCCACTGATGTACCGCGTCGCGTCCGCGCACGAGGAAGGCGGGGAGCGGGTCTTCTCCGTCAACACCGAGCGATTCGTCGGCCAGGACGGCAAGGTCACTGCACTCCAAGCACACGAGGTCGAGTTCAAGGGTGGCAAGTTCGAGAAGATCGAGGGCAGCGAGTTCACCCTCGAAGCGGATCTCGTGCTGCTGGCCATGGGCTTCGTCGGCCCCGAGAAGCCGGGTCTGCTGACCGATCTCGGTGTCGACCTCAACGAGCGCGGCAACGTCAAGCGCACCGACGAGTGGGTCACCAACGTGCCCGGCGTGTTCGTCGCCGGCGACATGGGACGCGGACAGTCGCTCATCGTGTGGGCCATCGCGGAGGGTCGCGCCTGCGCGGCCGCCGTCGACACGTTCCTCGAGGGCGAAACTGCGCTGCCTGCACCTATCGTCCCCACCCAGGCGCCGCAGCGGTAGTACTTCGGCTAGCTTCTTTCGGCTAGCTTCTTTCGGCATGAATGGGCCATTGCAACGGTTAGACGGTTGCAATGGCCCATTCATGCGTTCAGGGAGCGTGATATCTCACAAATCCAGGTAACTTCCGTTTACCGGGTGGGCATCGTTTCGACATCGGCGGCTGGAATCGTCGCGTTGGTACGAAGTTGAAGTGTTGGTTACCAGTGAGGCCGCTACATGCGTGTGAACAAGCTATTCGCCACCGTCGGTGTCATCGGAGCGGTCGTAGCTGGAATTTCGGTCTCGGCGTCGCCGACGGCAGTGGCCGATCCGGGCGATTGCCCCAGTTTGTATGTGGTAGCAGTACCGGGCACCTGGGAGACCAGTTCTGGCGCAGCTCCGAAACCGGGCATGCTGACTCAGGTCACCGATCGGCTCGCGAGCTCCGATATCCGCACCGACTATGTCTCGTATCCAGCCACCGCCTTCCCCTGGGAGGGCGGAATCTACGGTGAGTCCCGCGCAGTCGCGACGGCCAATGCGGGCTCGATGATCAAGGCTATGGCCGACCGCTGCGGCGCAACACGATTCGGAATCATCGGATACAGCCAGGGCGCCGACGCAGCGGGTGACCTCGCGGCGTCCATCGGCAGCGGGCTGGGCGTCGTTCCTGCCGACCGGGTGGCGGCCGTCGGGTTGATCTCCGATCCGAAGCGGTCCGACTCGGATGCGCTCGTGGGCCCGGATGTCGTCGGAACCGGTGTCGGAGGACCGCGCGTCGGGGGCTTCGGGGCCGTCAGCCCGGTGGTCCGCACCTTCTGTGCCGTCGGTGATCTGTACTGCTCGACACCGAAGGACGACTATGTCGCACGGCTCGCAGGCTTCCTGGCGGTGTCGTCGAATCCCGATCCCGATGTGGTTGCCGAGACCCAGCAGGATGTTGGTGTACTGCTCGGAGACATCGCATCGGCGGGCGGACTGCCGGTGCTGCAGGGCCAGCTCAGCGACCAGGCGAACGAACAGCGGCGACGCGAAATCGAGGCCTTCTACCGTTCGGGTGTGCATCAGGAATACGGCTCGTACGCTGTCGATGCCAACGGCACCAGCGCGACCGCGTGGCTGGCGAACTATCTGGTCGGCGCCTCGCGCATGTGAGCGGAAATACGGGCTTGGCTATGTATTTTCACGCACATGCGGCGCCAGCCGATGATTCCTGAGCAGCAGGAACACCACCAGCGCGGACAGGGTCATACCCCCGGCACACCAGAGCGCCGCAAGTTCGAGTCCGTCGATGAAGCTCGTTGCCGCAAGCTCTCGGAGTGCGTCGTTCAGAGGTGGCGGTAGAAGGTCGGCGACGGCGATGCCGCCACCGATCGTCTCCGACGCCGGTCCGGCGATCTCCGGGGGAGTCCCCGGCGGGAGAGCCCCCTGGACCCCGTTGCGATAGACGGTGGTCCCGATGGTTCCGAGGATCGCGATGCCGACTGCGCCACCGAGTTCTGCCCCGGTCTCCGACAGTGCCGACGCAGCACCAGCCTTCTCAGGAGCTGCTGCGGTGAGCACGATATCGGAGTTGAGCGTCGATGCTGCACCGATGCCCAAAGTCAGCAGCGACATTCCGACGATCAGCAGCCCCGTTCCGGAGTCCGTGCCGACATAGCTGAGGGTCAGTGATCCGATCGCGATGAGAAGCAGACCACCGACGATGATCGATCGCGTCGAGATCAGCCTGCTCAGTGGCGGTGCGAGGGTGGCGCCCACGCCCGCGGCTACGGCTGGGATGAGCAGCCACAACCCGGCGGCCAGCGGGCCGAGGCCGACGATCAGCTGCAGGTACTGAGAGGCGAACAGGCTGAACCCAGTGAGCGAGAAGATCACCAGGAACTGAGAGAACACCGCTGCGCCGAAGGCTCGTTCAGCGAACAGGGTGATGTCGATCAGCGGATGCTTCGCGCGCTGCTGCCGGAGCACGAAGAGGTATCCAAGGATCAGACCTGCCGTGGAAGCGGCGATCGTCGCGGCGTCGAATCCCTCCTGCGCGCCATGCTTGATCGCGTACACGATAGCGAGCATCGAGGCGATGGACAAAGCGACGCCGAGCGGGTCGAACTTGCCCGGACTCGGGTCCTTGAACTCAGGGACCAGCAATGGAGCCGAAATGAGCAGCACCACCATCACTGGAATGTTGACCAGGAACACCGATCCCCACCAGAAGTGCTCGAGCAGGAACCCACCGATCACGGGGCCCAATGCCCCGCCGCCGGCGAACCCGGCCGTCCACAGTCCGATCGCCTCCTTCCGCTGCTTCGCATCGTGAAACATGTTGCGGATCAGCGAAAGTGTGCTCGGAGCGATCGTTGCACCACCGACACCGAGGAGCGCGCGTGCGACCAGCAGCATTTCCGGTGTCGTCGAGAACGCTGCGATCAGGGACGCGGCACCGAAGATCGACGCGCCGATCATCAACAGCCGTCGGCGACCGATCCGGTCACCGACGGAACCCATAGTGATGAGGAGCCCGGCGAGAAAGAACCCGTACAGATCGAGGATCCACAGTGTCTGATTGCTACTCGGCTCGAGATCGGCTGCCACCGCGGGCAACGCCAAGTACAGCACCGAGATGTCCATCGACACGAGAAGAATCGGGATGACGAGCACGCTCAGCCCGAACCAGTCTCGCCGTGTCGCCTTCAGCGTTGTGCCGTCCACGCCGTCCCCTTTGCTCGGATGTACCGCTGAAGTATTTCATCCGAAAAAGTCGAACCGGTTGGGCGTCCCGCAGTCAGGCGTAGGGCGGCGTTGAAGGTTTTGTCGAATCCCAGGCTGTGTCGTGGTGGGAGGTTTCCCCGCGGGCGACCGTGCTCCGGAAGACGAGACCGGAAACGATCAGCAGCACGGCGGTCAGAGCTATCGCCAACCAGCCTGTCGATGTCATCGAGCCGTACCCGATTTCGCGTGCGCCCGCGGCCGTGTAGGCCATCGGCATGAACGATGCCAGCTGACCCCAGATCGCCGCGCTGCCAGCGTATGCGGCGCCGCATACGACGACCTGGATCAACAGAAGCGCCACGTTGACGGCCTGTCCGACGGTGGCGCCGAGCAGTCGTTGGATCGAACCGGCGGCAGCGAGATAGGCGGCAGCGGAGACGACGAGGAAGGCTCCAGCTGCGAGAATGGCACCGATTCCGGCCTCAGGTGCGGTGAACGCGAAGGCTACCGCCGCGCAGATACCGAGGGCGAGGACGGCCACAGCAGCGGCGACCCAGCGGAACCGGGATTCGAAGCTGAGTACCCGCACCAGGCTGACAGCGCCGACGGCTCCGACAGCGACGAGAGCGGCAATGAGGTACGGCGCGAACGGCGTCGAGGACCCGCCAACTCCTGAACTGACGCCCGCTGCAGCGACACCCGAGGAGGAGTCGGTTACCGAGCCCCGCGCCGCCATCTCCTTGGCAGTCGGCAGGGCAGTCGTGGCGTCCTGCACGCTGGACTGAATATTGCTGACGATTCCCGACACGGGACCGACGGCCGTCACCAGCTGGTCGGTTCCGGCGCGCAACTGAGCGCCACCGTCGTCGAGCTGGCCGAGACCGTCACGCAGCTGCACCGTGGCGTCGCCGAGCTGGCCGGTAGCGGTCAGGAACTGGCTGGACGGGTCGTTGAGCTCGCCGGACAGCTGACGGGCACCGTCCTTGAGCATCTGGAGCTGGTCGAGCGTCGACGGTCCGAAACCCTCGCTGTTCAACGTGTCGATGGCAGCCCGAATTTCACCGGAAATGGCGTCGGATCCGGGGTGGGGGTAGCGGTCGACCTGCTGGGCTGCCGCTTCGAGCTTGCCGGTGAACTCGGCCTGCTGAGCACCGAATCCGGCGAGGCGGTCGACCAGTTCATCGACTCCGCCGCTGACCAGTGACGCTCCGCCGCCCAGCTGGTCGATTCCGGCGCGGTACTGACCGAAACCGTCGGCCAACTGGATTGTGCCGTCGTGAGCCTGCGTGATGCCGTCGGTGAGCTGAACGACACCGTCGTTGAGCTGCACGCCGCCGTCGGTCAGCTGAGTGACACCGCCGGAGAGGAAGCTGATGGGCAACCCGGCTTCCTGCAGACTCCGCCGCGAATCCGACAGCGGGTCTCCTGTTGCGCCCTGCGGCGCACCGGTCGTCTCACCCGTCGCACCGGCATCGCTCGAGGCGAGAGCAGGCTCGGTGGCCGGGGTCAGGTCGTAGCCTGCGCCCAAGGCGAATGCACCGGCAGCTACCAGCGGGAAGGCGATGGCGACGAGCGCAGCGGTGGGTTGGCGAAGGATGCCGAGTTTAGCCATAGTGAAATCGAGGCTAACGTGCTGTGAGGGTTGCCCCGACCACACAATCGTGCTGAACGGTCCAAAAACCGCCGCTGAAATGGGACTTTAAGGACTCTATGAGGATTCTGGGCCGACTCCATCGAAGGTTGGACCCTCCGTCGAGGTCACGGGCGGTTGCGCGGCAGTAGATCCCACACGTGCTGGGTTTCGTTGATCGACGCGACGGAGCGTTTCCCGTTGCGAGAGAACAACACCCGAGTGATCGAGCAGTAGTCGATGGGGAAGCCGAGAACAGTGGGCGTCTGCAAGATGTCCTGCAGCAGGACATTGACGACGCCGCCGTGTGCGAAGACGACCACGCTGTCGGTGTGTTCGATGCCGTCCACTGCAGCAGCGATCCCGTCGAGCACCCGCGCGCGGAAGGCACGTTCGTCGACCTGTTCGGGGAGGTGCCCCGCCTTGATGCGCTCGTAGGCCTCGGCGAATTCGGTTCGCGCGTCCTCGATGGGGATGTACCCGTCGAAGTCGCGGTCGTACTCGGTGAGGCGTTCGTCGGATTCGAGCGAGAGGCCGAGCCGAGATGCCAATGCGGTGCCGGTCTGCAGCGCCCGTAGCTGAGTGCTCGAGACCGTCCTGGCGATCGGGAACCTGGCCAAGGCTTCGTGCATGCGGGAGGCCTGCTCGTGACCGAGTTCGGCGAGTGGTGGGTCCGCGGAATCCTCGGAACGCTGGGGGAGCGCGTGGCGTACCAGAATCAGCTGCACGGCACACACTTAACCACGGGTCAGCGAGCGGGGTTACTCGCCTGCCAGAACCACGAGATAGCCGTCGGGATCGCGGAGCCACAGCTCGCGGTGCCCGGCGTTCGGATTGAAGTGCACAGCGGTCACGATGGTGTCGCTATCGCGGAGAAAGTGCGTTGCACGATCGATTTCGTCGACGAGGAACCAGAGCGCCACACCGTTGCCGAGCGGTACGCCGACCTCGCCGATTGCTTCGTGGTGGTGCCCCTCGTCCAGAAGGTGAAGTTGTAGCACCATCTCGCCGTCGACCAGCAACTGCTCGTACTCGCTGCCGCCGTGCCCGCTCGTCGCACCGAGTATTCGCTGATACCAGCGGCTGGCGCGCTCGACGTCGGTGACTGCAATCATCGGCTGAGGCTTCATTGCTGGGACTCTATGTAGTCGGCGAATCCGGTGGCTTGGACAAATGGGTACTGCGATTGCCTGGGCCTAGCGAACCACGAGCCCGCGGCCACTGCGGACGACCATAGTTCGGAACGCCTGGACCTGGCTCGGGGGCTGGCGGTGCGACCAGACCATACCGATGCGGCGTCGTGCCGCGGGGCTGTCGATGCGGACTTCGACTGTGTCGGGTCCGTGGTCTCGAAGCCGCGGCAGGATGCTGATACCCAGACCGGCGCCGACTAGTCCGCGGAGCGTGTGAATGTCCTGGCCCTCGAATGCGATGTCGGGTGTGAATCCCGCCTGCGACCAGAGTTCATCGCAGATCGATCGCATCCCGAATCCGTGGCCCATCGCGATGTAGCTTTCGCTCGCGGTGTCGGTCAGGTCGACCGAGCGCGCGCCGGCGAGCCGATGATCGGCCGGGACCACCAGGACCAGACGCTCGTCGTAGAGCTGAAAGGACGTCTCGGGGGTGTGCTCGCTGCTGAGTGCAACGAACGCGAGATCCGCTCGCCCTTCGTCGAGCCTGTTCAGGCAGCGCGCTCGAGCGCCTTGGTCGAGCTCGAACGTCACAGCGGGGTGATCGTTCTTGAACGCCCTGATGAGGGCGGGCACGATGTCCTCGCCGAGGGTGTTCTGGAAGCTGATGGAGATCCGGCCGCGGGCACGCGCGTCGTGCTCGCTCATCGCGTCGAGGCCGGCCTCGAGGTCGACGACGACCCGTTGCAAATACGGCACGAGGGTTCGGCCGGTTGCCGTGAGGGCGATTCCGCGGCCACGCCGCTCGACGATGTCTACCCCGAGCAGTGCCGATGCGCGTGTCATCTGACGGCTGACGGTCGGCTGCGGGATACCGAGGAGGTGAGCTGCTTCGGTGATGTGTTCGGTCTCGGCGACGGCGAGCAGCGTCGGAATGAGCGGAAGAAGTTCACGTGCCTCGTCGCGAATCATATGACAAACGTATGGGATCGCGGGTCTTCATGCATTGGACTCATGTAGTTGCGCGTCCTAACGTCGTCCGGGTGAGTTCGACGACGGATACGACGACGTGGGAAGGGCACCCACGCGGCTCCCGTGAGTACAAGCGTCTGGTGGCGGCGCTCCTGTTCGCCGGCATCGCGACATTCGCGCAGCTCTACTCGGTCCAGGGCATCCTTCCGCTCATCGCGTCGAACCTGCAGATCACGCCATCGCAATCCTCGTTGACGGTTGGGCTGGCCACCGTCGGAGTCGCGGTGGCGGTTCTGCCGTGGTCGGTCGTCGCCGACCGCATCGGCCGAGTGAAGGCGATGACCATCTCGATCGTCACGGCAACGGTGCTGGGGTTGATCGTCCCGCTGTCGTCGTCACTGCCGATGCTGCTCTCGGTCAGGTTCCTCGAGGGGTTGGCTCTGGGTGGTCTCCCGGCCATCGCAATCGCATATCTGAGCGAGGAAGTGCACCCCAGATTCACCGCTCTGGCGGCAGCAACCTACGTGTCCGGTACGACGCTCGGTGGACTTCTCGGACGAGTCGTCGCCGGCCCCGTCGCCGAGTTCACCGATTGGCGAATCGGAACGATGACCGTCTCCCTCGTCGCTGCGGTGGCCGCGGTGCTGTTTCTCGTGTTGGCGCCGAAACCCAGGCGCTTTCGCGGGCATGTCGAGGACGGCCCGCCCGTGACCACGCGGCTGTGGGCAAACCTGAAGGATCCGGGAATGCTCGCGCTGTACGCGCAGGGCTTTCTGCTGATGGGCGGGTTCGTCGCGGTCTACAACTTCTTGGGTTTCCGCCTCAACGGTGAACCGTTCGGCCTGCCGCAGTCGGCCATCAGCCTGATCTTCGTCGCATATCTGAGCGGCACGGTGTCGTCACGGGTGGCAGGTCAGCTGGCGGTGAAGTTCGATCGTGGACCCGTGCTGGCCGGATCCACGGCCGTCATGATCGCCGGCGTCGCCCTGACCATCAGCGACAACCTTGTCGTCATCCTGACCGGTCTCGTCGTGTTCACCGTCGGCTTCTTCGCCGCCCACGCCATCGCGTCGGGCTGGACCGGGCAGCGCGCCGTGGTCGGTCGCGCGCAGGCGACGTCGCTGTACAACCTGTTCTACTACGGCGGATCCAGCGTCGTCGGCTGGGGCGGCGGCGTGATCTTCCAGCAGTTCGGCTGGACAGCGATGGCAGTGACGGTCATGGGTCTGGCACTGCTCGCAGCCGCCGTGATGCGTTTCGCGCATCAGCCAAGAGTTCGTCAGCCAAGCGCTGATCAGCCCATGGCGCCCCAGCCGACGTAGGCGGCGATGTCCAGGTAGCCCGTCACACGCGCCTGGTCGCGTACCGGGTACGGACGGCCCGTGTAGTGGGTGGAAATGCGGTCGATGTCGACCAGGCCAGGGTCGTCCTGCAACGTGACGGTGCCGTGCACGGTCAGGTGGGTGTACCAGCTGGCCTCGTCCAACACCGACAGCGAGACCTTCGGATTGGCTCGGATGTGCTCGAGGCGTTTGCGGTCCGCCTGGAAGTTCAGCACGATCTTGCCGTCCTCCCACAGGTACCAGGTGGGTGCTGTGATGGGAGTTCCGTCCGCTCGGACGACGGCCATGACGGCAGGGTTGGGCTTCTTCAGCATCTCGACGGCGTTGTCGGGCAATGGTGGTTTCGGCATACGCGTAAGCCTAGAGCGAAACCGATCACCACTGCGATTTGTACGATATGGGTAATGACGACGAATACGCGTACGCCCTCTACGTCCAATGACGATGAGCGCGCGCGAACAAGACCGCCTGCTCCCGAGCTGGTTGCCAACGTGGTCCGCGGCGGCGCCATCGGCCTGGCGGAGACGATTCCCGGGGTCTCGGGCGGCACCGTGGCCCTCATCACGGGCATCTACCCCCGTGCCATCGCCTCGGCCAAGCACCTCACCGATGTACCCAAGGCATTGGCGCTGCGTTCGGACTGGCGTGGCGCGCTGCGCCAAGTGGATTGGTGGCTGATCGGCCCGGTTGCGCTGGGCATGGTGCTGATGGTGTTCTCGGTCGCGGGGATCATGGCAGATTTCGTCTCCAACCAGCCTACTTACTCGAAAGCCCTGTTCATGGGCATGATTGCGATGTCGGTGGCGATCCCGTTCTTGGAGATCCGGCCAGGGGCGTTCCCGACCGTCCGATCACGAATGACCGCAGCGGGCGTGTTCGTCGTCCTCGCCGCCGGGGTCATCATTCTCACGTCGCTGCCCAGGGGCGAAAGCACCGACCCCTCGCTGATCCTGGTGTTCGCCGCCGCGACGGTCGCCATCTGCGCTCTCGTGCTGCCCGGGGTCTCAGGATCCTTTTTTCTTCTCGTCATCGGCCTCTATGCCCCGACGCTGGCAGCCGTCGACAATCGAGACGTGTCGTATCTGGCTGTCTTTGCGCTCGGAGCGGTGGTCGGACTCGTCACCTTCGTGCGCGTGCTGGAGTGGTTGCTGGCGAACTTCTACAACCTCGCGATGATCGCCTCGGCCGGGTTGCTCCTGGGGTCGCTGCGCGCACTCTGGCCATGGCAGGCCGAGGACGGCTCATTGCTCGCGATCGGCGACGACTGGCCCGGGGCACTCGGACTGTTCATCGTCGGCGTTTTGGTGGTCTCCGTTGTCGCAATCATCCAGCGTCGCCTGGCCAACAAACACGCGCGTACTGCCTGACCGGATCGGTAGGCCGTACGCGCGTGGGGAGTGACCGGATCGAAGTCGACTACAGGGTCGGGAGCTTGACGACCTGCCCTGCATAGGAAAGTCCGGCGCCGAAAGCGAGCAGCAGAGCGGTGTCGCCTGGCTTCGCCTTGCCGGTGCGCAGCAGCTCCTCCATGGCCAGTGGAATCGACGCGGCCGAGGTGTTGCCCGTCTCGGCGATGTCGTTGGCCACCGTGGTCTCCTCGTTCAGGTTCAGGCTCCTGGCCAGCAACTCGGTGATGCGGCTGTTCGCCTGGTGCGGAACGAAAGCGTGCAGTTCGTCGGTCTTGATGCCCGCGACGTCGAGCACCTTCTGTGCTGCTTTGCCCATCTCGAACGCAGCCCAGCGGAACACGGAGATCCCGTTCATCTTGATCCAAGGGCGTTCGATGCCCTCTTTCATAATGTAGTCGTACCAGTCCACGGTCTGGTAGATGGCGTCCGCCTGCGAACCGTCGGAGCCCCAGACCGCGGGCCCGATCTCGGTTTCGTCGCTCTGGCCGACGACCACCGCGCCCGCGCCGTCGGCGAAGATGAACCGCGTCGTACGGTCGTACGGGTCGGTTGTCTCGCTCAACTGCTCCGCGCCGATGACGAGGACATGCCGGGATGTTCCGGCTTTGACCAGGTCGGATGCGACGGCCAGGGCGTAACAGAATCCAGCGCAGCCGGCCCCGATGTCGAATGCGGCGGGGCCGTTGGTGCCGAGTGCGTGCGCAACCTTCGCGGCGGCCTGCGGGGTCTGCTCGAGGTGCGTCGAGGTCGCGACGATGACCGTGTCGATCTGCTCGGCTGCGACGCCACTGGCTTCGAGGGCTTTCCTGCCGGCCTCGATGGACATGTACACGACGTTCTGTTCGGGCTTGGTGAAGCGCCGGTTCTTGATGCCCGATCGCGTTTGAATCCACTCGTCGCTCGAGTCGATGAACTCGCAGATCTCGTCGTTGGTCACCACCCGCTCAGGGCGGTGGACACCCAAGCCGAGCATTTTCGACTGGCGACCCTGAGTAGTGCTGATCGATGCGCCCATCTTCTGTGTTCCTCTCGTGCTACCGCGCCATCGCCGAGCGTCGGCTCGGGTCTTGGGCTACGGACTCGGACACACGTTACGTGTTGGCGAATTGGTGTCATGACACCAGTTCGGAGATCAGGGCTGCGACCTGGGCGGGTTGATCGATCATCGCGTGGTGGTGGGCGGGCGAGATCACGGTGAAGTGTGCGCCCAGGTACTCGGCGAGCCGGAGCTGTTTCGCGAGCCAGGCATGCCCCCACGGCGTCGGGTGACCGGTGTGTGCCGCCGCGACCGTCACCGGCGCGACCCCGTCTCGGCCGACCATCGGCATGTCGCACCGGAGAGCGTTCAGTTCCGCTGCCATATCGGCATAGACGACGTTCTCCACCAGTGCAGCCGCGAGATACGACGGCCTGCGGTAGATGCGGTCGACCCAGTTGACCGTCTCGATCGGGACACCGCCCGGCGGGATCGAGTGATTGAGCACTCGCCGGACGGTGGGCCCGAACAGCCGTTGCATTCCGCTACGACTGAGCCCGTCGGCGAGTCGAGGCGCGAGGCCGAGCCGCCATCGCCGTGGAATCAAAGGACGGGGAATCAAAGGACGGGGAATCAACCACCAGGGTTCTCGTTCGACACTCGAGTCGAGCAGCAGCAACCCCGCCGTGCGTTCCGGATGCAGCCGCGCAAACGCCTCGACATAGAACCCGGCAATCGAATGCCCGACGACGACGGCAGGTCCGGTGAGGCTTAGGACGTCGAGAACTCCGAGGATGCGGTCGGCCTCCGCCCTCACGGTCGGCGTCTGTCCCTTCGCGAGCGGCTCACTCAGACCGAAACCGGGTCGATCGAACACAACGACGGTATGGGAAGCGGACAGGATGTGGGCACAATCGTCCCAGTCGAACCAGTTGCTCCCCAAACCTCCGCAGAGCACTACCGCCGGGCCGTTCTGACTGCTTCGATCGCGGCGCACCACATGAATGCGCAGGTCACCGACCGTGACCATCTCGCCCGGCGGTCGTTGTTTCATGTGAAACATTTCTGTTATCTGCGCGGTTTGGCCAACGGGAACGCCAACGTCTCGCGAATACTGCCACCAGTGATGAGCATGACGACTCGGTCGACACCCATCCCCAGGCCACCCGTGGGCGGCATGCCGTACTCGAGAGCCTGCAGGAAGTCCTCGTCGAGCGACATCGCTTCCTCGTCGCCACCGGCTGCCAGCAATGACTGCTCGGTCAGGCGCTGACGCTGATCCACCGGGTCGGTGAGCTCGCTGTACGCGGTGCCGAGTTCGACGCCCCACGCCACCAGATCCCACTTCTCGGCGACGCCTGGTATGGACCGGTGCGGTCGCGTCAGCGGTGACATCGACGTCGGGAAGTCCTTGTAGAACGTCGGAAACTCGGTGTAGTCCTCGACGAGATGCTCGTACATACCTTGCGCGATCGCGCCTGCGTCCCAGTCCTTCTCGTAGGGAATCTCGTTCTCATCGCACAGTCGCTGGAGTTCACGCAGGGGAGTGTCCGGGGCCACGTCGACACCGAGCTTTTCGGCGACCGCGCCGTGCAGGGTCTTGACGGGCCACTCGCCCGAGATGTCGATCTCGATCATCTCGCCGTCCGGGCCGTCGGGCCGCAGGACGATCTCGCGGCCGTGCGCGGCAACGGCTGCCTTCTGGATGAGTTCGCGGCACAGCACCATCGCGCGCTCGTAGTCACTGTGCGCCTCGTAGGCCTCGAGGATGGTGAACTCGGGATTGTGCTTGAAATCGGCCCCCTCGTTGCGGAACACCCGACCGATCTCGAACACCTTGTCCATGCCGCCGACGCACAGCCGCTTCAGATACAGCTCCGGCGCGATCCGAAGGTAGAGGTCCAGGTTGTAGGCGTTGATGTGGGTGATGAACGGCGCAGCGTTCGCCCCGCCGTGCACCTGCTGCAGAATCGGCGTTTCCACCTCCATATAACCGCGCTCGGACAGCGAATCCCGCATCGATTTGACGACGTTGCTACGCGCGATCATCAAATCCCGCGTACTGCGGTTGATGGCAAGGTCCACATAGCGTTGACGCACGCGCGATTCGGGATCGGTCAGACCCTTCCACTTGTCCGGCAGCGGATGCAGGCACTTGGCGTTCATGCGCCAATCCGAGGCCAACAGCGAGAGTTCGCCCTTCTTGCTGCGACCGATCGTGCCACTGACCTCGATGAGATCCCCGAGGTCGTAGTCGTATTCGAAGCTGTCGAGCTTGTCGCCGACCCGCATCCGGTCGAACAGCACCTGGATGTCGTCGGTCCAGTCACGAATGACGGCGAACGCGACACCGCCGTAGTCGCGGATCCGCAGGATGCGGCCGGCGATGCGGACCGTGGTTCCCTGCGGGGCCGCCAACGCCTCCGCGACGGAGTGTGTCGGGGGGTGGGCGACGGGGTAGCTGTCGATACCGTCCTCGCCTAGGCGTTGCAGCTTCGAGATCCGGACGCGGACCTGGTCTGGACGCCGGGGTCCCGTGCTCGGCGGTTCCTCCGGCGAGGTTTCCGGTCCGCTGCCGTCTGGGTGGATCTCGGTGGACTCGGCGAGCGCCCGAGGCACCGAATCGTGGCTGCCCGTGTGTGTTCGGGCGCGCCGGAAGCTCGGCAGTGGCAGAAAGCCGAGACTCGGCAGGGTCAGAAAGCCGAGACTCGGCAGGGTCAGAAAGCCCTCGGCGATGGCGGAGGCAATTCCGGCTTTCGGCAGTACGCGACTGTCGGCGAAGCAGAGATACCGCGGCTCCCAGTCCGGTTGGTACTTCACGTTGGAGCGGTACAGGGCCTCGAGCTGCCACCACCGTGAGAAGAACACCAGCGTCGAACGCCAGATCCGCAGTATCGGGCCCGCTCCGATTCGGCTGCCCTCCTCGAACACCGATCGAAAGACAGCGAAATTCAGCGAGATCTTGCTGATGCCGAACTGGTCACCGTTGGTGGCGAGCTCGGTCACCAACAGCTCGATGACACCGTTGGGGGAGTGCGGATCGCGACGCATCAGGTCCAGCGAGACACCCGTACGGCCCCAGGGAGCCAAGGACAGGACCGCGACAGTCTTGTCATCCTGCAGTGCCTGGACCAGCAGACAGTCACCGTCCAGCGGATCGCCGAGGCGTCCCAGTGCCATGGAAAAGCCGCGCTCGGTCTCGGTGTCGCGCCAGGAGTCGGCGCACTTGATGATCTCGGCCATCTCCGGGCCTGGGATGTCGCGGTGGCGTCTGATCAGGACGGTGACGCCCGCCTTGCGCGCCCGGTTGACTGCTTGACGGACCGGGCGCATCTCGCGTCCGGTCAAATTGAATTGTTTGGTTCTGATGATGGCCTCGTCGCCGAGTTCGAGGACGTTGAGCCCGGCGCGCTTGAACGCCGTCGCCCCGGTCTCGCTGGCACCCATCACTGCAGGAGACCAGCCGTACTTCTGCGCGAGCACCAACCAGGCGTCGATGGCGTGCGGCCAGGCCTCGGGATTTCCGATGGGGTCGCCGCTGGCGAGGCATACACCGACTTCGACGCGGTAGGTCACTGCCGCTTTGCCGCTGGGTGCAAAAACGACAGCCTTGTCGCGTCGGGTGGCGAAGTAGCCGAGTGAGTCGTCGGCGCCCCATTTGTCGAGCAGCCCGCGCAGTGCGGATTCGTCGCTGCCGGTCAGTGCATTGGTCGACCGCTGCGAACGGAACAGTGTGATGACGGCGGCGAGGAGTGCGAGTGCGCCGAACAGACCGAGCAGAGTGTTGACGAACCCGTGGGGGCGACCGTCGAACTGCTCGTTGTCGACGGTGGCGAGCGCCGTCACGCGGTTGAACGCCCACAGGAACGTCTGGCTCTCCGGAAGTGTGCCCGGGAACAAGGCAACGAGGCCCCAACCGAGAAGCGTGCCAATGGCGGCGCCGAGGATCAGTACGCCGAGAGCCTTCAGTCCGGCGCCGCGACGCACGCGCGTGTAGAACTGCTTTCGCGAGGCGACGAGAACGCCGATGACGACGATGTGGACACCGAGAGCGACCCAGGCGTTGACGTCGTTGTCGTTCAACCCGTCGCCGAGGTTGGTCAGCGCGACGAGAACGAGATAGATCGTCAGGAACCACCAGGCGATGCGTTTGCGGCTCGCCAGCGCGGCGGCTGTCAGGCCGACGACCAGGGCCCACGCGAGCGAGGTGTCCGGCGCATCGAAGTAGTAATCGTCGACGTACTCGCGAGGAACCCGAATCACTGCGCGCAGAGCCGGGGAGATGCTCCACAGGAACACCAGGACCGCGAACACTCCGAGTATCAGGCCGGCGATGTGCGGGACCTGGGACAGACGACCCCGTTCGGGCGGCTTCGCCACTCGGGACGGAGGTGCCTCGGTGGCCGCTGTGGCACTTCCGTCGACACCTGTCGTCGTGCTGGATGACACCGATGTGCTCGTCACTGCCCACTCCTGCCGTCAGCGCTACCAAGCCCCCGGAGGCAACGGTAGCGCCGACGGCAGCTACATCAGTGGTCGTTCGGCAATTTGCTGGCGCTACGAACCGTGAACGGCCGTGTGCTTTCCTGCCATCGCCAGAGCTGTGCGAAGCCCGCGACGCTTACCCGTTGCCGGGTCGGTACCGAAAACTTCCTTCATCCCGCCGCGGATGCGGAACTTGAGTTCCGAGGATGTCTCGGGTGCATCATCGGAGGTGGCCGAGAGGAAACGGTTGGGCAGCGACAGTTTCATGATGGTCCGCAGGGTCTGCCCGTATTGGTGCGGCAGCGATCCCGTGGTGTACGGAAGGTCGTACTTATCGCACAGTTGCTGGATCTTGACGGCGATCTCCGCGTACCTGTTGCTCGGCAGATCCGGGAACAGGTGATGTTCGATCTGGTAGCAGAGGTTTCCAGTCATGAACGCCAGCGTCTTGCCCGCCCCGAAGTTCGCGCTGCCCAGCATCTGTCGTAGATACCACTCCGGCTGCGTCTCGGCCTCGTACTCCTCGACCGTGAACTTCTCGGCGCCGTCCGGGAAGTGCCCGCAGAAGATGACGGCGTACGTCCAGTAGTTGCGGATGATGTTGGCCGTGGCATTCGCCGTCAGCGTCGACTTCCACGCCGGTCCGGTGAGCAGCGGGAACAGGATGTAATCCTTGCCCACCTGGCTGCCGACCTTGCGGACCACGTCGATGGCCATCTCTTTCTTGTCCGACCACTTCACCTCACCGGTGCGAAGCTTGTCGGTCTCGAGGTGGTGCAGCGCGACACCCCACTCGAAGAACGTCGCGAGAAGCGCGTTGAACAGCGGCTGCGCGAGATATTTCGGCTCCCACTTCTGGTCACGGGTGATGCGCAGGATGCCGTAGCCGACATCGTTGTCCAGCCCGACGATGTTGGTGAATTTGTGATGGGTGAAGTTGTGCGAGTGCTTCCATCCCGACGACGGACACGTGTTGTCCCACTCCCAGTTGGTCGAGTGAATCTCGGGATCGTTCATCCAGTCCCACTGACCGTGAATGACGTTGTGTCCCAACTCCATGTTCTCGATGATCTTTCCCACCCCGAGAAGCGCGGAACCGAGCAGCCACGCAGGCTTCTTCCTGCTGGCAAACAGCACCAACCTGCCCGCCACCATCAGCGAACGTTGGAACGCGATGGTGCGCTGGATGTACTTCGCATCCCGCTCCCCACGAGAGTCCTCCACGTCACGCCGAATCGCGTCCAGTTCCTGACCCAAGGCCTCGATATCGGCCTCGGTCAGGTGCGCGTATTCCTTGATGTCCGATATCGCCACACTTCCCCCTCATACTTTCGGTCAAGAACGGCCTGTTCACACGGTCCGATTACGCACAATGTGGCCCCCGTCACTCACCAGGTTACGGGGTGGGACCGACAGCGTCGACATGTGCGGCCGGCCGGGGTGAGGCCGGGGTGGAGGCCGGGGCGTTCGGGGTGAGGCCGGTGCGTTCGGGAGCGAATGTCACCTTCGGTCACCTTTGGCTGCCTTTGGTGCACCGAATGCCGCATTCAGTCACTCAGAGTGTGTGAATGTCGCATTCGCTCACCTGAACTGGAGCGAATGTGACATCCGGTCACCAGGACCAAGCAAACTCCGCTCGAAAAGTTGTCCACAGGCGCACACTCTGTTGCAGAGCTCGAAGCCCAGAAGCTATACGCGCGGAGCGGGCTCCCTCCGATGGTTCACAACTGGAATGTCTATGCCGACGACGGGAAACTCATCGGATGTTTCGACAACTGGCTGGATCCAGTCGGCTACGTATGGGAAATCGACTCGTTCGAGCATCACAGTTCACCGGCGGCATACGAGAAGACGATGACACGTCGCGCCTCGGCACAGGGCTATGGCCTGGTCGTCGTGTCGCACACTCCGCGGGCCATCCGCACGCAACCAGAGGTCGTCATTGCGGACTTGCAGCGGGCATATCAGCTGGCGCTGCAGCGACCTCGCCCGAACGTTCGAGCGGTCGATCCGAGGCAGATGAGTCACTTGGCGTCGTCGATCCAGATCATCTGGCGGCCGGTCTGACCTGGCGAGGTGATTGGATGGTCGATCACGTGGTCCAGACGGTATCCCAGGCGCCGGGGTACGGCAAAGCTACGTGGATTCGCCGAGTCACAATGGATTTCGACGCGTCCAATACCGTCCAGCGTCAGCGCGATATCGGTCAGCGCTGACACGGTTCGTGTGATGACACCGTGGCCTTCAGCGTCGGTGGTCAGCCAGTAGCCGATCTCGACTGCTCCCGAGCCAGTGCGGCGCAGGCCAGCTTTGCCCAGTACGCCGTCGCTGGTGTCGGTGAGCACATAGTCGTAGACCGATCCCGAGTTCCACTGGACCACGGTGTCGGCGATTCTGGCTCGCTGGGTTCCTGCCGTGCCGGCGTCCGGGACGGCCCACTCCATCCATTCGGACAAGCGTTCGAGGTTCTCCGCGATGGCTTTCGCCACGGCCTCGGCATCAAATTCGCTCTCGCGACGGATGACGACACCGTCCAACTCGATCCGTTCGGGTGGCATGCTCGGCATAGATGAAAGTGTGTACGCGGCGGTGTCTGTAAGCGAACCGATTTCGACGTCCGAGCGGTGTTCCAAGGTGACCGAATGTGACATTGGCTAGTACACATGGTGACCGAATGAGGCCCTCGCACACTCTGAGTGACTGAAGGTGACATTCGGTCAGAAGCGGGTGACCGAAGGTGACATTCGCTCCAGGAACGGGGCGCATAGCAGCGAAACCTACGACGCTCGCCACGACCTCCAGGTCAGTGTGCCGACGATGATGACTGGGCCCGCCGGGCGCTCGGCCGAATACTGCTGGTACTTGGCAACGAGAGCGTCGATGGCAGCTTCGCCCTCGTCGGTGTCGGCGTCGATCACGCGGGCGGATCCGTCGGCGCGCACCCACCAGAGTTTGGTCCAGTCGTCGTCGTAGTTGTCGACGATGAGGCTCACGGCGGGGTCGGCGCGAATGTTTTCGAGACGCTGCAGCTTCCGGGTCGACTTTGGCTTCCAGTCGATGGCACTGACGAGTTCGTCGCCGACGCGTGCGAAGACGATGGGCACCAGGTGTGGTGTGCCGTCGGGATTGATCGTGGAGAGCATGGCGCGGTGGGCGCTGGAGAAGCGGCCGATCTCGTCGTCGATCTTCACGTTGTCGGCCTTCTCGGGTGATGCAGATGGCATTGGTTACGCAGATGCACTGTGCGCGCCGTTCTGGAGGAGGATGTTCTCGAGCTGAGTGGTAGTCATCGGACGACCCAGCAGGTGACCTTGCCCGAAGGTGACTCCGATGTCGACGCAGAAGTCGAGTTGTTCGGCCGTTTCGATGCCCTCGATGACGGTGTCCTTGCCGAGGTCGTGTGTGACTTCCACGACGGCTTTGCACAGGGCGGTCATCGCTCGGCGTCGGTGCAGGTCGCGGCTATCGAGGTGCTGGGTGAGGGATTTGTCGATCTTGAGGATGTCGACCGGGAGGGTGGCGAGGCGTTCGAGCGAGGAGAATCCGGAGCCGAAATCGTCGATGGCCACGAGGCATCCGCGTCGGCGAACGTCCATCAGTTGGTAGTGGACGGCGTCGGTGTCGTGGAGAGATTTGGATTCGGCGAGTTCGAGCACGAGCCGCCCCGGTTCGATGCCCATCCCGTCGATGATGTCGATGACGTCGGTCGCGAGTGTTCCGGCTTTGAAGTGCAGGGGGCTGACGTTGACGCCGACCTGAACATTCAGACAATTGCGCTGCCACGCCGCGATGGTGCTGCCCACCTGACCGAGGATCCAGTTGCTCAGCGGAATGATCAGGTCTGCTTCCTCGGCGAGCGGGATGAAACTGTCCGGTAGGAGTAGACCCAGTTCGGGGTGATTCCACCTGATGAGTGCTTCTGCACCGACGACCGCTCCCGAGGCGAGTTCGACGATCGGTTGGTAGACCATCTCGAGTTCGTGCTCAGCCATCGCGACGCCTCGTAGGCGCTCGACCATCTCGAGCCGTTTGCGGTTGCTGTCTCGCAGGTCGGTGGAGAACACCTGGTGACTGTTGCGGCCGAGCGATTTGGCGGCGTGCATCGCGGTGGTGGCGTCGTGCACCAGTTGGAGTGCTTCGGTGGTTTCGTCGTCGGAGGTGGCGACGCCGACGCTCGCGGTGACGGTGAGGCGCCGATCGTCGACTTCGAAGGCTGGTTCGAGAACGCTGGAGAAACCTGCGGCCAGAGCACGGGCCGCGATGGACGTACAGCCGCGGGCAATGACGACGAACTCGTCGCCGGTGAGTCTGCCGAGTGTGTCGGAGGGGCGCGTGGAGGCGGCGATACGTTCGGCGATGAGCTGGAGCAACTGGTCGCCGTGCGTTGGGCCGAGGGCGTCGTTGAATTCCTTGAATCCGTCGATGTCGACGAGCAGGACGCTGACCTCGTCGTCCAGGTTTCGAGTTGCGAGTTCTCGCTCGAGGAGTGCCTCGATCTCGTCCTTGTTCGGCAAGCCTGTGAGCGGATCGTGACGAACGACCTCCTCGGGCACCGTTCGCGTCACGTTCGTGTGGGTCAGGTAGACGCCACCGCCTTCGGCGAGGCGACTCGCGCGCAACCTGATGCGCGTGGCGGCGACGTCGTAGTCGATCACGTACACCTGCTGCTCGCCTGCGGCGACGGCCTGCAGACCTGCGAGAACAGCTGCGGCAACGCGATCACCGTGCTCAGCGGTTCTGCGGCACCGATCGAAGTAGTTTTCGCCCGGCGACCAGGGTTTGCTTTCCGGGTGGTGCGCCCAGTGCTCGGCCCAGGCGCGGTTGACCAACATGATTGTGCCGGAGTGATCGAGGACGACCGTTCCGGCGGGTACGGCATCAAGCATCGACTGGGCGAGTTCGTCCGTCCATTCGGTGACGGCGGAGTTCGCGGCGGCAGGGTTGGGCGCTGATGGCTCTCGGCTCATGCTCCCCCCCTGTGGCCGTTCGGCCGCGATGAAGAATAACGCGAAAGTATGGTTTTGCGCTATAAACAAGGTTTGCGCCCTGTTTTGCAGATGTTGGGGCGTCAGGACAGTCGAGTGCTGGTGCGAACCTTCAACGACCATTCGGCAGGTGGAATCTCGCGCAGGGAGCCCAGCACCCATCGGGCGGCGTCGTGTCCCTGGTCGTACAGCGACTGGGCGACGGTGGTGAGCCCGGCCGCCTCGGCGACGTCGGAATCGTCCCAACCGGTGACGGCGACACCGCCGCCGATATCGAGTACACCCAGAGCAAGATCGTCGCTCGAGGCGAGGACGGTGTCCACTTCGTAGTCGCGCTGCAGTGCGGTTGCGGCACGGGCACCTTCTGTACGAGCGTTCGTCGGCACGAAGGCCACCGGTATGTCGGCCCAGTCGAAACCGGCGTCGACGACGGCGCGGCGGTAGCCGGCCAGCCGAGCAGATGTGACGGGGAAGGTGGCCGCGGCCGGATCCGGGCCGAGAACGATTTCGCCGACGCGATCGCGATCACGCGGGAAGCTGATCACCGCGGGCCGATGCGCGCCGCGAAGTCCGACGGCGCCGATGGCCTGCGCGGCCTCGAGGTCGTCTATCCCGACCAGCTGGGTGCCTGGGTAGCGCGGCCCACCTTGGATGCAGATCGGCTTGCCGGTGCCGACGGCGATCTCGAGCACCGGGTCGTCGACGGCGGTGGTCCACAGCACGAAGCCGTCGACGTGAGCGTCTCGTACGCGATCGAGGTCGACGCCCTTGCGTGAATTGGGCAGGAGAACGAGTCCGGTATCGGTGTCGAGGCAGGCTTCGGCGATGCCGGACAGGAATGCACGGGCCTGCGCGTTCTCGAACGAGTAGGTGAGCTTTTCGGTCAGTACGACGCCGAGGTTGTTGGTTCTGCCGCTGCGTAGCGATTGTGCGGCCCGGTGCGGGCCGGTGTAGCCGAGGCGGGCGGCGGCGGCGCGCACCCGTTGCTTCGTGGCGTCCGAGACTCGCCTGGGCTGGTTGAAGGTGTACGACACGCTCATGGTAGACACGCCCGCTGCGGCGGCGACATCGGCCATCGTCGGGCGGGTGCTCATGGGGCAACCCTAGCGGCTTGGCGTGTGGTGTGTAACGATACACAACGTGCCTCGACTCAACACGATCCGACTTCTCGTACTCGCGGCCGCCGCGTTCGTCTACGTCACCGCAGAGACGTTGCCGATCGGCCTGCTGCCGGAGATCTCGGCCGATATGGGCGTCAGCGAGTCGAGCGTCGGTCTGCTGCTGACCTTCTACGCGTACGGTGTCGCCGCGATGACGCTGCCACTGATCGCCTTCGTACGTCGATGGCCACGCCGGCGCGTCGTGGTGGTGACGGTGGCCGCGCTCGCCCTTTCGCAACTGGTGTCCGCAGTCGCCGTCGGATACCCGATGCTCGTGCTCGCACGAATGATCTGTGCCGCAACACACGGAGTCTTCTGGGCAGTGGTCGCGCCGGTGGCGGCATCCCTCGCCGCCCCGGGAAAGAAAGGTAGAGCCATCGCCATGGTGTACGCCGGTACGTCACTGGCGCTGGTGGCCGGAAACCCACTGTCCGCGGCGCTGGGGCAGTGGCTCGGATGGCGAACGGCCGCGGCGTCCATCGGCGTCGTTTCGGCTCTCATCGCGTTGACGCTGTACCTCGTCTTACCCGTCATGACGGCGCCAGCTCGGGCTCGAACCGGGGCCTCGGTGCGCGGAGGGACTCCGGTGCTCGACCGATCGCTCGTGATGATCTGTATCGCAACGTTTCTCGCTGTGCTCGGCCACTTCATCGCGTACACCTACTTCTCGCTGCTCGTCGATCGCGGCGTGGGTTCGATCGGCACGACGCTGACCCTCATGCTGCTGATCTACGGGCTGTGCGGCGTGGCGGGTATCTGGATAGTGGGCAAGACATTCGACCGCTGGCCACGCCGATCCACCATCGGCGCACTGACCGCTGTGACAGTCGCACTCGCAGTGTTGTGGACGACACTGCAGTCGGCGCCGGGATCGCTGGCAGTGGTGGCGGTGCTGGCTATCGGCCTGTGGGGTCTGGCGTTCACCACCGTGCCAGTCTGCCTGCAATCCTCGGTCCTGAACACCCCTCGCGCCGACCCCGACCGTGCGTCGGCGTTCTATGTGGTCGCCTTTCAGTTGGCCATCGCCACCGGCGCCTTGATCGGCGGGGTGATCATCGATCGCAGCAGCATCGCAGTCGTCACCGCGACCTCCGCCCTACTGGTCGCGGCGGCACTGCTGACGGTCGTGCTCGCGCGCACGTCGTTCCCGGTCCGTCGGCGAGTCGAGCTGGTCGGGGTGTCCGGGTGACGCCGGGTGGCGCCGGGTGACCGAATGACGCCCTCGCACACTCAGAGTGACCCACGGTGACATTCGCTCACCTCAGCGGCGAACAAGCGGTGCACAGCCGACGAGAGAATGCCGATACCGTCGGTGGACAACACGGACTCCGGGTGGAACTGGACCGACTCGAATCCGTTGCCGCGCAGCGCATTGATGTCGGATCCGTCGGCCGAAACCAGCACTCCCGGCCTGGGCCCGCCTCGCGCGACGAAGGTGTTGTAGAAGCCCACCGTGCAGCGCTGACCGAACACCTCGGCCTCCTTCTGCACTCCCTGTTGCGGGCGGTCCAGTGCCATCACGTCGAACCCCAGAATGCCGGCGAGCACCTGATGACTCAGACACACCGCGAGCAGCGGCAACCCCGTCGAAAGCCGTTCGCGTACTGCTGTTTCTGCTCGACGGATGCGCGGGTCGCTACTGCTCCGCGGATCGCCCGGACCCGGACCGCAAACCAGTAGATCCGCCTCGGTTCCGGTGAAGTCTTCCCAGCGCACTATCGACACCTCCATGCCGAGGTGCCGAAGTTGGTGCGCCAGCATCGCCGTCCACTGATCCTCGAAGTCGACGACCGTCGCAGTTCTCCCCAGGAGACCGGGAAACACCAGCAGGGGTTGCTCGTCCAACCAGAACGACGCCAGCTTCTCGTTGCGGCGTCGCAACGCCTCGGCCACACCGGGATAGCTGTCCAGCCGCACGGCGTCGACGGCCCGCGGACGGGGGGCTTCGATACCCAGCGCTGCGAGCACACCACCGAGTTTCGATCGTGTCTCCGCAACCTCGTGCTCCGGTACCGAGTTGCGCACCAACGTCGCCCCCGCCGAGATCTTCAGCTCGCCGGACGGAGATATCTCGCAGGTGCGGATCAGAATGGGTGCATCCACCGTGCTGACGCCGTCGGACGTCTCGAAGAGCGCGAGAACTCCCGAGTAGTAACCGCGCCCGGACTTCTCGTACCGCTCGATGACGCGGGCAGCGTTCTCGATGGGTGATCCGGTGACGGTGGGAGCGAACATCGTCTCGCGCAGAATCTCGCGTGGGTCGAGGGCGGAGTCGCCGACGAGTTCGTACTCGGTGTGGGTGAGGTGCCCCATTTGCTTGAGCCTCGGCCCGATGACTCGTCCGCCTGCGGCGCAGATCCGGCTCATCATCTTGAGCTCCTCGTCGACCACCATGAACAGTTCGGCGCTTTCCTTCGCGTCGCCGAGGAAGTCGAGAACACCGGTGCCCGACGGGCCCTCGACGGGGTGGCGATAGGTGCCGCTGATGGGGTTCATCACAGCCGACGTGCCGTCGAAACTCACGTGACGCTCCGGCGTCGCACCGACGAGCGTGACCGATGGCGTGTGGACGAAGAACGTCCAGTAGGAGCCGGATTCACCGAGGAGCAGCCTGCGGAAGATCTCGAGACCGGCCCCGAGACCAGCCTCGAGGTTCGCGCGGAAATCTCGGCGGAGAACAAAGTTCGCACCGGCTCCGGTGCCGATCTCCTCGCGCAGCACCCGCGAGACAGCCGTCGCGTACTCGTCGTCCTCGGGAAAGAACCGGCCACCCGACAGCTCCAGGTCGGCCGCCGTCAACACCGCCAATACGTCGTCGATGCTCACTCGCGCGCGCTCCCGAACCCGTAGGCAGTGGAGCCGCGCGTCGTCGTCGTGGCACACGAACCCGCGTTCCTGGATCTGCCGATACGGCACCAGCGCGAGAACATCGGGGCCCTCGGTGTCCAGGCGCAGGGGGATGTCGGCGAGCGTGTCGACGGTGACGACATCGCCAACGAGTACGTCGACCCCGCGCTCGCGGGAGACGATCGCGAAGGGCTCGGCCCCGGCGATGGCCCTGCTCAACAATTCGTGCATCGGAAAACCTCTCGGATCGAAAAAGCCCCGAGGTGGTCCGGACATGAAAAATGGCCACCTCGAAGGGCGGCCACGGGTACTGCTACGCGAAAGTGTGGGCGCCTAGGAGCGCCACCACCATGATCCTGCTGTGGACGAGTTCGCGTACATGTCGAGTCACTCTACACACTGCCGGCGGCTTCGCCGCATGTGCGCGGAAATACGTGTCCCACTATGTATTTCCGCGCACATGCGTGTTTACGCGTCTTTTGCCCGGCGGCGCTGCTCCTCGGCGCGCGCTCGGCACTGCCGGAGGAACTCCTCGTCGGCCGCGGGATCGGTCGCGACGGCTCGACCCGGCTTCGCGTCGTACTCGGGGAACGCGGACCTCTCCCGACGACCACCCCCGGCGCCACCCCAGATGCCACCGTCGACGGGCCGTCCCGCGAGCAGCCACGCGATCGACCCCGCGAGCGGAAGAACACCACCAGCAACAACCACACCATCTTCGGTAGGTGACGGATCCCGCCCTCGTCCGCAGTGATGACGTCGATCAAGCAGAACACCCACAGCAACATGATGAGCAAGCCGAGATAAGGCACTCCGCGGTCCTCCCGTATGGACTGGCCCCTATTGAAGACCAGTCGGTCCTTTGCGTGGAGAACCATACAGTGAAGATCCGTACCGCGGGGGCCCGCGCGCGAGCTAGCCCAAACGGACCAGGACGCGCTCGATCGCGTCTATCCCGTGCCCCAGCTCCGCCTCGCCGATCGTCAGGGCAGGCCTGAACCGGATGGACCGATTTCCGCAACCCAGCGCCAGCACGTGCTCGGTGACGCGGAGTTCATCGAGGACGCGGTCGCGCGTGGTGGCGTCGGGAAGGGTGAAAGCGCACATGAGCCCGCGCCCACGCACCTCCGTGATGATCTCGTGGCGGGAGGCGAGCTCGTGCAGCCGCGCGAGTAGTCCGCGGCCGAGCGTCGCAGCCCGTTCGACCAGCCCGTCGGACTCGATGACCTCGAGAATCCGACGCGAGCGCACCATGTCGGTGAGGTTCCCGCCCCAGGTGGAGTTCAGGCGCGAGGACACCGTGAACACGTTGTCGGCGACCTCGTCGACGCGCCCACCGGCCATGAGGCCGCAGACCTGGACTTTCTTGCCGAAGGCGACCACATCCGGTTCGATACCCAGCTGTTGGTAGGCCCAGGCGGTTCCGGTCATACCGGCACCGGTCTGCACCTCGTCGACGACGAACAGGGCGTCGAACTCGTGGCACAGCGCCTGCAACTGCTGCAGAAACTGTGGACGGAAATGGTTGTCTCCACCTTCGCCCTGGATGGGCTCGATAATGGCGCAGGCGATGTCGTGCGGGTTGGCTTCGAACGCAAGGCGGGCCGCTGCCAGCGCGCCGGCCTCGAGGGCGTCCATGTCGGCGCCGTCACGAATGTACGGCGACGGGATACGCGGCCATTCGAACTTGGGGAACCGAGCGACCTTGACGGGATCGGTGTTGGTCAGCGACATCGTGTAGCCGGAGCGGCCATGGAAGGCGTGCTCGAAGTGCAGCACCTGGGTGCCGAGCGACTGGTCGATCCCGTGCGCTTCGTTCCAGCGACTCTTCCAGTCGAACGCTACCTTGAGGGCGTTCTCGACGGCCAGCGCCCCACCGTCGACGAAGAACAGGTGGGGGAGGCGGGTGTCGCCGAAAACGCGCGCGAACGTTTCGACGAACCGCGCCATCGCGACGGTGTAGATGTCGGAGTTGCTGGGTTTGTTCATCGCCGCTGCGAGCAGGTCGGCCCGGAACTGAGCATTCTCGGCCAGTGCGGGGTGGTTCATGCCCAGTGCGTTCGAGGCGAAGAACGTGAACAGATCGAGGTACTCGGTGCCGTCGCGGGCATCGACGAGGGTTGATCCGCGGGACGCCTCGAGGTCGAGCACCATCTCGAAACCGTCGGCGAGCATGTGACGGCCGATGGTGGTGTGTACCTGTCCAGCAGCATCAGCAGATGAAGACCGGTGCAATACTTGCGTCATGAAGGCCAATCTACGCGATAAAAGATTGCAACAAGGCTTCCAAACAGTAAAAAATCCGGCACGACGAGGCGTGAGCTAGATTGATGCTGCCCGCGTCCTCACCGGAAAGGTGCATCAAGACATGTCTTCTCCCGTCACACACGATGAACTGAGCGTCAGAACGCGAGCAATCCTGGGCCGCCTCGGTGTCACGGCCGATCTGGATGTGCCGCAGGCGCAGTTGCCGATCGTGGCGCGCTCACCTATCACCGGCGGAAATCTTGCGTCGCTGACGGCGGCCGGTGTCTCCGACGTGGACTCGGTCATCGCCGACGCCGCTACGGCCTTCACTCAGTGGTCGGCCGTTCCAGCCCCGGTTCGCGGCGGATTGGTCCGCGAACTCGGCGAATTGCTGCGCGAGTACAAGGACGATCTCGGCGCACTCGTCTCCATCGAAGCAGGAAAAATCGTGTCCGAGGGCCTCGGTGAGGTCCAGGAGATGATCGACATCTGCGACTTCGGCGTCGGACTCTCACGTCAGCTCTACGGCAACACTATCGCCACCGAGCGAGTCGGCCACCGGATGATGGAGCAGTGGCATCCACTGGGCGTCGTAGGCGTCATCACTGCCTTCAACTTCCCGGTTGCCGTGTGGTCGTGGAACACGGTGCTCGCCCTCGTCGCCGGTGACACCGTCATCTGGAAGCCGTCGGAGAAGACTCCGTTGACAGCACTCGGCGTCCAGGCGCTCTTCGAACGCGCCGCCGAGAAAGCGGGAGTCGACCCGAAGGTAGCCCAGCTGGTCATCGGTGACCGCGTCGCTGGTGAAGCCCTCGTCGACGATCCGCGAGTGGCGCTGCTGTCCGCGACGGGATCCACCAGGATGGGGCGTGCCGTTGCCCCGCGGGTCGCGGCGAGGTTCGGGCGGGTGCTGCTCGAGCTCGGCGGCAACAACGCGGCCATCGTGACTCCGTCCGCGGATCTGGATCTGACCACCCGGGGCATCGTGTTCTCCGCGGCGGGCACAGCTGGGCAGCGGTGCACCTCGCTGCGCCGGGTCATCGTGCACTCGTCGGTGGCCGAGGAGCTGGTGGACCGTGTCGCGCGGGCCTACGAATCGCTGTCCATCGGGTCCCCGTTGGATGCAGACACCCTCGTCGGGCCGCTGATCGACGCGCCCGCGTTCACGGGTTTCCAGAAGGCTCTCGACGCTGCCGCAGCCGACGGCGGCGTTGTGCGAGCCGGAGGATCACGTGTCGACCTGTTCGGTGAGTACGCCTACTACGTGCAACCGACCGTCGTCACGATGCCCGCGCAAACCGAGATCGTGCGGCACGAGACGTTTGCACCGATCCTGTACGTGCTCACCTACGAGACCCTCGACGAGGCCATCGCCCTGCACAACGATGTGCCGCAAGGACTGTCGTCGTCCATCTTCACCACCGATCTGCGCGAGGCGGAGCGATTCCTGTCGGCAGCCGGTTCGGACTGCGGCATCGCCAACGTCAACATCGGACCGTCCGGCGCCGAGATCGGCGGCGCCTTCGGCGGTGAGAAGGAAACCGGTGGCGGACGCGAGTCCGGATCGGACGCCTGGAAGTCCTACATGCGCCGGGCGACGAATACCGTCAACTACTCCAACGACCTCCCACTCGCGCAGGGGGTTCGCTTCACCTGAGCCGTCACCTCATCAGCCCGTCGACCAGGGCGTCGATGATGTCGTCGGTGGAAGTCGTCGGGTCGATCGGGTGGGTGAGTCGGTCGAAGAGAAGCCCGTCGATTGCGTAGTGGAACAGCGCCACCTCTCGCGCACCGCCGGGAAGTCCTGCCGCGAGGTTGAACTCGACGTCGCTGTCGAAGTTGGACCGCTGCCAGTTGCCGAGAACCTCCCTGACCTCAGGGCGTCGTGACGCCTCGAGTCGCAACTCGAACAGCGCCAACGTCACGTCGGGGTTACCCAACAGGCGCGCGACGATGTCGCGGATGTAGGCGGCAAACAACTCGGGTCCGGGCGGCTGCGCGGCGAGGGGTCTGTGAACGCTGGGGTCGGGCGCGAGACGCTCGCCGATGCGGTCGACAAGCCCGGAGACGACGTCGTTGCGCGAGCGAAAGTAGTTGGAGGCCGTGCCCTTCGGGACACCGGCTTCATCGTCGATCGCTCGATGAGTCAGACCTCGTGCGCCCTCTCGCGCGAGGATCCGCAGACCGGCGTCCGCCAGTTCGGACCGGCGTTGCCGATTGCGTGCCATGAGAAAAGGCTAGCGCAAGCACGACAGCTGTCGTAGTCTCCAGTAACCACTACAAGCGTCGTGAATGGAGTCGCTCATGCGTGAACTGGTCTACTACGTCGCAGTCAGCCTCGACGGCTACATCGCCGCTCCCGATGACTCGTTCGACGCGTTCCCGATGGAGGGTGATCACATCGACATGATCATCCGTGACTACCGGGACACGCTGCCGAGCGCCGCGCTCGACGCACTGGGGCTGACACCGGACCTCACCAGGTTCGACACCGTTCTGATGGGATGGAACACCTACGCGGTGGGCGTCCCTCATCCCCCGAACGGCCCCTACGCACACCTGAAGCAGTATGTGTTCTCCCATCGTGACATCGAGGTCGAACCCGCCGTCACGCTGACGGATTCGGATCCAGTCGAAGTCGTCAAGAAGCTGAAGCAAGAGAACGGTTCCAGCATATGGCTGGCCGGAGGCGGAGTACTCGCGTCATCGCTGATCGACGAGATCGACAGGCTGATCCTGAAGGTGAACCCGCTACTGATGGGTTCGGGCAAACGAATCTTCGCCGAGCGTGACTACGCGCCACTCGCCTCGTCACTCGTTGCGAGTACGTCGTTCGCATCGGGTGTTGTCGTCAACGAGTACACCCTGCGCTAGCTCACTCGACCGGGACGGCGCGGGCACGTAGCTGGTCCATGACGGTCGACGGTGGCCAGGCGCGTACCCGGAATCGAGCAGGATCGAGATCGCCGACGGGGGTGAGGCCGGTCAGCGCCTCGACGTCGGCGAACTGTACGAAGAACGGGTGTGCACCCTCCTGGCAGAACGCGACCAGGTCGGTGAGCGGCATCGTGGCGTCGGTGTTGTCGGCCCAGATCGTGACGGTTCGCGGTCCGAAGGGTGTTGCTTTGACGGTCACCTTCCCCACCTCCGACCGGATTCCGTCGAGTTCGTACTGACGGGTCAGCCAACTTCCCTGCGCCGCATACTCTCCCGTGATGTGGATGCAGCGGGCTCGTGCCCCGCCGACGTCCTCCGGGTGGATCTGATCGAACGTGACGACGGTGTCGTTTTCGTCGACGGTGTATGCCTGTGGCGACAACGCGCGGGAGGTGTGCACGTAGCGTTCCTCGGCCCTTCGGAAGTGTTCACCGAGCAGGGCTGGGTCATCGCTCGGTACGACCACGATGGTGTCCACGTCGGGCGCGAACGCGACGGGCGGGCAGCCGAAGCGCCCGCGGTGAGATGCGAGCCAGCCCGGATCGAGAAGCCACGACGTGAAGTATCGCGTGTCGTGCGGACGGTCGTCGACGAGACGTTGGACGGCTCGACCCTTCGTCGGGTCGGCGTGCTGCGTGAGGGCGGCGAGGTTGGAGCGCGCCGCCGCGAACACGGTGGCGGGGTCGATGCCCCACTTCTCGGTGGTGGCCAAGGACACGACCGTGCGATGGGCGGGCATGTCGACCACCACGAGTTCGTCGATGAGCGGAAAAACTCTGCGTGAAAGCAGCAGCGCCGACGGAGACCCGAGGGTATACGTGGACGGCTTCAGCACGGGTCTCAATCTCGGAAGGGCGTGGTTCCAGTCGACGGGCCAGTCCATCGACGACATGGTGGTCGACACGAAGTGTGCGACGTGCGCTTCACGGGCGAGCTCGGAGGTGCCCGACGCCTCGTCTGCGAATGTGTCTTGGAACAGTGCATCGAGGTGCAGAATCGAATTGCCGTCGTATCGAACTGCGAATGCCTCGGTATCGAGGCGCGGCTCGGTACCGCCCTCGGCGCGCACGCGCTCGATGACCAGGCGCGCGAGGCGCTCCTTCGAATCTTCGTTTCCCCCCACCCCGAGGATGGTAAGGGATCAGGCGGGGTGTGCGTAGCCCTTACGGCGCCTCTGCGCTACTCAGGTTGGTTCGGGTCCGGGTCGTCCGGGCTCGGATACAGGTATTCGTGTGGGTGGTGATGGTGGTTGATCAGGCCGCGACGGTTCGGGTCGACGGCCGCCGGTGGGTGCCATTGCGTCCGCCCCGGATGCCGATGTTCGGGCCCGGTCGTGGTGGTGGCCCAGTCGTTGGGGCCGTCCCCGACGAGTGGGTGGTGCACATCGCAGCCGAAGGTGAGCGAGTCGACATCGGTCGGCCCGCCGAGCGCCCATTCGGTGATGTGATGGACCTGGCTCCACGTGGCCGGACGCGTGCACGCTGGGAATGTGCAGCCCCGGTCGCGGGACATCAGGACGATCCGCTGATCAGCGGACGCAATTCGTTTGGAGCGCCCCAGGTAGAGCGCTCGCCCGTCATCGTCGAATATCGCGAGGTACTGATGGGCATGTGAGGCCATGCGGATGGCGTCGCGGATGCTGACCAGCGAACCGGTGCCGGTCACCGCGTGTCCGCACCCCTGCTGCAGCTCTCTGGCCGTCATGCTGATCACCGCAGTCACCGGTAGGCCACGATGAGTGCCCAGCGAACCGGAGGCAAGCATCTGACGTAGGACCGCCTTGACGGCATCGTGATTGCGCTGACCCTGCGAGCGCAGATCACGACCGGCGCGCGCCTGCTGCTGCCCTGCCTCTGCCGTGTCAGTGCCGCCGCCCGAGCCGCCACCCGTGCCGTTGCCGGTGCGCTCTGTCTCGTCCGGGGACTGATTCTGGGGCGCGGGGAGGTTGTCGTCGACGACGGGCTTCGTCTCCTCGGGGTTGCAGTTACCGGGTTTGGCGAGCTTGGCGAGGATGGGCTCGAGGTACGCCCGGAACTCCGCGTCGATGAGGAAGTTGCCCTTGCTCAACCCGTCGACACCTTGTTTGCCGAGCCTGAAGAAGCACTTGCTCGCCGGGTTCTTGTCGTTCTTCAGCTCGCCGTCCTCGTCGAGGAGCGCGTGCAGGCGCGCCGCAGCGACGCGGAGTTGCTCGGGCAGGACCTTTCTGGCGAGGTTGCCGAGCAGGTTCTCGGATTTGACCTTGGATTCGTGATCCACCTCTGCGGGCAGATGGCGGAAGAACTCATCGATCACATTCACGTGCGCCGCGTCGATGGTGCCGGCAGTGTGGGCTGCCGCAGTGGTCGGATACTCCGGCTCCAACGTCTCACCGGTCATGGCCCGGCGGGGTGCCATGCGCTGAGCGATCTTGATGCGCTTGCCGGCCACGCCGGGGTCGACGAGCAGCAGCCCTGCCAGGCGTGAGGCATTGGTCCGCTCGGGCAGCACCGCCAAACCGTCGCTCTCGATCAATTCCGTCAACCACGTGTGCGAGGTGCCGTGCATCGCGCGCGTCAGTGTTTCCATTCGGACCATCAGCGCTCGGTGATCGGCGTCGTCGAGGCTGCTCGTCTCGACAGCGGCCACGGCCGCCCAAGCCTTTTCGAGTACCTCAATTGCCTCGCGCAGGCTCGGGTTCGAGATCGCCAGCACACCACGTGTGCCAGACCCCGCCGCGCCATTGGTCTCACCAGTGTCACTGGTGAGACCCGCGGCGCGCTCCCCGATAAGCATGAAACCAAGATAGACCCACCCACCGACAAGTTTCGAACACCAGTTCGATCAGCCGATAGATGCGGCAATCGCGCCGATCACGCCGTCGAACTGGTGGCCTCCGGTCGGATATTCGCGCACGAGAGCCGATGGGAGCCGCGATGATCCGAGCGCCAGGTGCGCAAACGGCACCACGGCGTCGTCCCGGCAGTGATGCAGAGTCAGTGCGGCGTCCGGTTCGGGCCCGTGGAATGCATACTCCGCCACGTCCCACCCGTCGGGACTCCAGTCCGGCATTGCCAACAACACTGCTGCCGTCGGCGTTGTACCGCCCTCCGACAGCACGCGCAGCAGAATCGATGCCCCAAAGGAGTGCGCGATCACATGGTCGTCCGGACCCAACTCGGCGAGACGGGAGCGCATCGGTGCGGCCCATGCCTCGAAAGACATGTCCTCGTCGGAGAAGTGCGGCATGTCGACCCTCGCGCCGAGCTCGGCACCGAGCCCGGCTGCCAGGGAGCGATCCTCCTCATAGCCCCCGGCGCCGTGGAAGAACAACAGCATTCCCGCATCCTTTCTCTTTTGCCGAGATCGAAGTTACGTTGCGAATTCGAGCTGAATCGGTGCATAACCTCGATCTCGGCGGAAGGATCAGCCCCCGACGTATGCCGCCAAATGTGCGCCGGTCAGTGTGGAGCCATCGGCGATGAGATCGGCGGGCGTGCCCTCGAATACGATGCGGCCACCGTCGTGGCCGGCGCCCGGGCCGAGGTCGATGATCCAGTCGGCGTGCGCCATCACGGCCTGATGGTGCTCGATGACGATGATGGACTTGCCCTGCTCGACCAGCCGGTCGAGCAGGGCGAGAAGCTGTTCGACGTCCGCGAGGTGAAGCCCTGTCGTCGGCTCGTCGAGCACGTAGATGCCGCCCTTGTCGCCCATGTGCGTGGCCAGCTTCAGACGCTGACGTTCGCCGCCGGACAGAGTTGTGAGCGGCTGACCGATCTTGATGTAGCCGAGACCGACGTCGGCGAGACGTTCGAGGATCTTGTGCGCTGCGGGAAGTTTGACTCCTTCACCACCGAAGAACTCCTTTGCCTGCGCCACGGACATCGCGAGCACTTCGCTGATGTCCTTGCCGCCCAGGTGGTATTCGAGCACCGACGCCTGGAACCGTTTGCCCTCGCACAGCTCGCACGGAGTGGCGACGCCGGCCATCATCGCCAGGTCGCTGTAGATGACGCCGTTGCCATTGCACGTCGGGCAGGCGCCTTCCGAATTGGAGCTGAACAGGGCAGGTTTGACGCCGTTTTCCTTGGCGAACGCCTTGCGGATCGGTTCGAGCAGGCCGGTGTACGTCGCGGGATTGCTACGACGCGAACCACGGATGGCGGATTGGTCGACGGCCACGACATCGTCGAGCCCTGCCAGCGACCCATGGATAAGCGAGCTCTTGCCCGACCCGGCCACACCGGTCACCACCACCAGCACGCCGAGGGGCACGTCGACGTCGACGTTCTGGAGGTTGTGCGAATCGGCGCCGCGGATCTCGACCACCTCGGAGTACTCACGGACGGTCTCTTTCACTTTTGCTCGGTCGTCGAAGTGGCGACCGGTGATGGTCTCGCTCTGTCGCAGTCCCTCCACCGATCCCTCGAAGCAGACGTTGCCGCCGCCCGTGCCGGCTCCGGGCCCGAGGTCGATCACGTGGTCGGCGATGACGATGGTTTCCGGCTTGTGCTCGACGACCAGAACGGTGTTTCCCTTGTCCCGCAATCGAAGAAGCAGGTCGTTCATGTTTTCGATGTCGTGTGGATGCAGGCCGGTAGTCGGCTCGTCGAAGACGTAGGTGACATCGGTGAGCGAGGACCCGAGATGCCGGATCATCTTGGTCCGCTGCGCTTCACCACCGGAGAGTGTTCCGGCCGGTCGGTCGAGGCTCAGATATCCCAATCCGATCTCGACGAACGAGTTGAGCGTCTCCGACAGCGACTGGAGCAGCGGCGCAACCGACGGCTCCTTCAACCCGCCGACCCACGTGGCCAGGTCACTGATCTGCATGGCACAGGCGTCGGCGATGCTGATGCCCTTGATCTTCGAGGATCGGGCTCCTTCGTTCAGGCGGGTGCCCTCGCACTCGGGGCAGGTGGTGAAGGTGACGGCTTTCTCGACGAAGGCGCGCATGTGTGGCTGCATCGCGTCGACATCTTTGGACAGGAACGACTTCTGGAATTGCGGGACCAGCCCCAGGTAGGTCAGGTTGATGCCGTCGATTTTGATCTTCGTCGCCTCGCGGTAGAGGAGGTCGTTCATTTCCCGTTTGGTGAACTTGGCGATGGGCTTGTCGGGGTCGAAGTAGCCGCAGCCGCGGAAGATTCGGCCGTACCAGCCTTCCATGCTGTACCCGGGAACGGTGATGGCGCTCTCGTTGAGTGATTTCGACGAGTCGTACAGCGCGGTCAGGTCGATGTCGCTGACCGAACCCCGGCCCTCGCACCGCGGGCACATTCCGCCGGTGATGGAGAAGGCGCGCTTCTCCTTGGTTTCTCGGCCGCCCTTGTTCACCGTCACCGCGCCCGCACCCGAAATCGATGCGACGTTGAACGAAAAGGCTTGTGCCGAACCGATGTACGGTTTGCCGATGCGGCTGAAGAGGATTCGCAGCATGGCATTGGCGTCGGTGGCAGTCCCCACCGTCGAGTGGGGATTGGCCCCCATGCGCTGCTGGTCGACGATGATGGCCGTGGTCAGCCCGTCGAGCACATCGACGTCGGGCCGCGCCAGAGTGGGCATGAAACCCTGCACGAAGGCGCTGTAGGTCTCGTTGATCATGCGCTGCGATTCGGCCGCGATGGTGGAGAAGACGAGCGAGCTCTTCCCCGACCCGGACACGCCGGTGAATACCGTCAAGCGACGCTTCGGGATTTCGACGCTGATGTCCTGCAGGTTGTTCACGCGCGCACCCTGCACTCGGATCTTCTCGTGGGTGTCTGCAACGTGCGGTGTCGTGCTCATATGTCTATATCTCCATTTCGAGCGGGGACAGCGAAGATTCAACCAGCCACATGCTGAGTACGCAGAAGATTGCCTGTCGGATCGAGAACCGCACATTCCATGCACAAGACGCTAGTGGCGACGAGGAAGCCGTGCTTCTCGATTCTTGACCGAAACGGAGAACTCGGCTACGAAACGAACTCGGCGCCCACCCGTGGAGGGGTGGGCGCCGAGTATCGGTTATGTCGGATCAGGGAGCGGGCGTCACCGTGGTGGTCGGGACGGCCGTGGTGGTCGGGGCCGGCGCGCCTGTAACTTCCGGGGTCACGACGACGCTTCCGTCGATCGGAGCACCCTCGACTCCTACGACAGGCGCTTGGCCGTCGACAGGTGGTGCAACTGGAACGACCGGTGCGGGGACGCCGGGGACAGGCTCGCCCGCCACGAACGGCGCGACCGTGGTCGGCAAGACTGTCGTGGGTGTCGGAGACGCTGAGGCCGAGGACGGGGCGGCCATGGTGGTGGTCTCGGACAGCACTGCCAGACGAGCCTGGTGCTGCACCTCGGTGGACTCGATCGGCTTGCCGGCCTCGGCGTCCTTCGCGAGCTGCGTCAGCCACGCTGCGGCGTACTCTGCCGAGGTCATCGGCTTGCCGTTGGCCGGGTCGGAGTCACGCCAGTAGTCGAAGTGGTGTCCTGTGTCCGGCCCGAGCGTCAGACCGTACGGGTCGTTCATCAGCACCGGGACGGTGTTGGTGTTGGATCCGATGAAGCCGATGATCTCCTTGGCGATCTTCGAAGGCAGGTACGCGAGTCCGACGGCCTTCTCGGCGGGAAGAGGTTCGCCGTCCTCGTCGTTCTTGGCTTCCGCGGACACCTTGGTCGTCGGGTCGGCCGGGGTGTAGCCGGGCTCGGAGACCTTGATGAGTACGTCGAGGAACGTCTCGTCGCCCGCGAGCCAGTTGTCCTGACGGGCGATGTCGTTGAAGGCGGCCATCGCGATGCCGCCGATGACCATCGCCAGATCGGCTCCGGTGGCGGGTGTCAGTTGCTCGCGTTCGAGGGCGTCGACATTGAGCTGGCGGCCGACGTTGGCGGCGAGATGCAGCAACGAGGTGTTCTCGGGCATCGCGCAGGTCAGGTCGCCCTCGGAGCAGAACGACGCGACCCGCCCGTCGAGGCGTCCGAAGCCGCCTGCGGTGCCGGGGAGGGCACCGGCGCCGGCCGGGCCGGATGTGCTGTTCTGATACTTGGGGTCGAACCCGTCCGGGTTGGTTCCCGAGGCCGAGCCGGGGAACGGGTTGTCTCCGGCGCCGCGACCGGCGTCGGCGAGGATGACGACGCCGACGACGCTGTTGGGGTCGACGATTGCGTACTTGCCATCGGCCCCCGCGGTCTGATTGCCGATCTCCATCGCGGCGCGACGGGTGACGTCGGCGCCTTCGCTGTAGCCGACGATGGCGAAGCGGGTATCGGGGCACGCTGTGGAGATGGCGTTGATGACCGTGTTGGTGTTGGTGACGCCTGTGGTCACGGCGTTCTCGTACGAGGCCATGTCGGCCGGGTACTCGACGTAGACCGCCGCGTACGAGCCTTGCCCGACGGCGCCACCGGGAGCGTCGATGATGCGATCGACCCAGGGGCTGTCGAAGTCGTCCGCGAGCGCCGCGGGTAGGCGCGTGCCGTCGGGCAATGTGAGCATTTTGGTCTGGTCGGTGGGGGTGTCGTTGCGCCCGCCGACGGAGACGGTGACCATGTCGTAGCACGTCGATGTGGATGCGAGCTCCACGTCTGAGTCGGAAGTCGAGATGGTATTCGTGGTGAGCACCGCGGCACCGACAGCCAGCGCTCCCAGCGACACGAGGGCAACTGCACTCGTGGCGAGGCGCCGGCGACCTGAGAAGCCGCGATTCGAAGCGTGTGAAGACATCCAGTTACCCAATCAGTTGGCCCCGAACCGACCCTGCCCACGCGTGTCGCGTGAGCTACACCGGTTGTCGCGGTGACTGCCTTGTGCGTTACAGCTCTAGCGGGAGACCGTTGCGTAGATACCCTAGGGGGGTATGGTAGAAATGCGTGACAGGAAAGGGTGATGGACATGAACACGACGGTCAAGCTCGTCGGATTCGCCGCAGCAATAGCACTGGTGTTCTTTGCCGCGTATCTGATCGGCAGTGCGGTTGGGCCGATCGGCGACCACGCGCCGGCCGACCACGCGCCGACATACCATGAGATGAGCGGGGCATGACCGAGACAGAACTGATTCTGGGCGGCATGACGTGCGCGTCCTGCGCCAATCGCATCGAACGTAAGCTCAACAAACTCGACGGCGTGACCGCGACGGTGAACTACGCGACGGAGAAGGCGCGCGTGCAGGCCGAGGGCGTCCCCACCGAGGATCTGATCAAGGCCGTCGAGGCAGCGGGATACACCGCGACGCTGCCTGCCGCTGAGCGCGAACCCGACACCGAGGCCCCCGATCCGCTCCGGCAGCGCTTGATCGTCTCGGCTGTTCTGGCGGTTCCGGTCATTGCCATGGCGATGGTGCCGGCCCTGCAGTTCACCAACTGGCAGTGGCTGTCATTGACGCTCGCGGCCCCGGTCGTCGTCTGGGGCGCGTGGCCGTTCCACCGAGCGGCGTGGACCAACCTGCGGCACGGCACATCCACCATGGACACACTCGTGTCGATGGGCACCCTCGCAGCGCTGGGCTGGTCGCTCTATGCCCTGTTCTTCGGCACCGCGGGCACGCCGGGCATGAAGCATCCGTTCGAGCTGACCATCGCGCGCATGGACGGTTCGTCCAACATCTATCTCGAAGCGGCGGCAGGCGTCACCACGTTCATTCTCGCCGGCCGATACTTCGAGTCGCGGTCCAAGCGTCAGGCAGGCGCCGCGCTGCGCGCCCTCCTCGACCTCGGAGCAAAGGACGTGACCGTCCTACGCGGCGGCGTCGAAACCCAGATTCCCGTCGGTGACCTGGCCGTCGGTGATGTGTTTCTCGTGCGTCCGGGCGAGAAGATCGCGACGGACGGTGTCGTCGAATCGGGCGCCTCGGCCGTCGATGCCTCGATGCTGACGGGTGAATCGGTACCCGTCGAGGTCGCCGCAGGTGACGCGGTCGTCGGTGCCACCGTCAATGTCGGCGGACGGCTGGTGGTGAAGGCCACGCGCGTCGGGTCCGACACTCAGCTCGCGCAGATGGCCAAGCTCGTCGAGGACGCCCAGACCGGAAAGGCGCAAGTGCAGCGCCTAGCCGACAGGATCTCGGGCATCTTCGTCCCCGTCGTCATCGCTATCGCAGCAGCGACGCTCGGATTCTGGCTCGGCACCGGTGGCTCGGTCGCGGCAGCGTTCACCGCTGCCGTCGCCGTGCTCATCATCGCGTGCCCGTGCGCCCTCGGGCTCGCGACGCCGACGGCGCTGATGGTCGGTACCGGCCGCGCTGCGCAGCTCGGCATCATCATCAAGGGCCCGGAGATCCTGGAATCGACCAAGCGCATCGACACCGTCGTGCTCGACAAGACCGGCACCGTCACCACCGGCGAGATGACGCTGCTCAACGTTGTCGTCGCCGACGATGAGAACGCCGACGACGTCCTGACAGTCGCCGGCGCACTCGAGGCAGGCTCCGAGCACCCCATCGCCGAGGCCATCACCGCGAGCGCGCGAGAAAAGGGCGTGCTCCCGGACGTCGAGGAGTTCGCGAATGCCGCGGGCCTGGGGGTCACCGGGACCGTCGACGGCCGCGGCGTGGTACTCGGCCGCGCATCGCTGCTGGCCGACTGGTCCCTGACGCTTCCGCCGAAACTCGAGCAGGCGATGTCCGAGGCCGAACACGATGGCCGCACCGCCGTCGCCGTCGGGTGGGACGGCCGGGCCCGAGGTGTCCTCGTCGTCGCCGACGCAGTGAAGCCGACGTCCAAGCAGGCCGTTGCTGAACTGCGCGCGCTGGGGCTGACGCCGGTGCTGCTGACGGGCGACAACGAGGCCGCTGCCAGGAAGATCGCCGCCGACGTCGGCATCGAGGAGGTCTATGCGGGTGTGCTGCCGCAGGGCAAAGTCGATGTCGTCGAACGGCTGCAGTCCGAGGGCCGAGTCGTCGCGATGGTCGGGGACGGCGTCAACGACGCAGCCGCACTGGCGACGGCCGATCTGGGGCTCTCGATGGGCACTGGCACCGACGTCGCGATCGAAGCCAGCGACCTGACGCTGGTACGCGGTGACCTCCGGGCCGTCGGCGACGCTATTCGGCTCTCGCGCAGGACTCTCGCCACGATCAAAGGCAATTTGTTCTGGGCGTTCGCATACAACGTCGCGGCGATCCCGCTCGCCGCAGCGGGCCTGCTCAACCCCATGCTGGCGGGTGCGGCGATGGCGTTCTCCTCGGTATTCGTGGTGACCAACAGCCTCCGATTGCGACGTTTTCGAGCCGCATAGCGGCGACTTGTCTGCCACATAGGTCAAGATGGAGGTATGGCTGACGCAGTGGACGTACCGATCCGAGACGAGTCGATACGACTCGGACAATTCCTCAAGCTCGCGAACCTCATCGAGTCCGGCGCCGAAGCCAAAGGTTTCATCGCCGACGGCCAGGTCAGCGTCAACGGCGAGGTCGATGTCCGGCGTGGCAGGCAACTGCATCAGGGCGACGTCGTGTCGATCCAGGACGGTCCCAGCGCACGGGTCGTCAACGAGGGGGAACTGTGAAGGGCAGTGCGGTGAGTGTCGGTAAGGGCGGTTTGCCGAGGGATCAGGTGCCCGGGGCGTTCGACCACGATGCCAAGTCCTACGACCGACTCGTCGGCGCCAACCCGGGCTACCACGAGCACCTGGCCAAATCGGCTGAGCGGCTGCGGATTCCCGGGCAAGGTAAGGGGCTGCGGCTGCTCGACATCGGTTGCGGGACCGGAGCATCCACCGCCGCGTTGCTCGCCGCGGCGCCGCATGCCGAGATCATCGCCGCCGACGCGTCCTCCGAGATGCTCGAGATGGCCCGCGCCAAGCAGTGGCCCGCCAATGTGACATTCGTGCACAGCCGGGTCGAGGACCTGCGCGAGAACGGTGTCCACGGCCCGTTCGACGCCATCCTCGCCGCGTACTTGATCAGGAACGTAGACGATCCGGACACCGAGCTGAAGTCGTTGTTGTCGCTGCTGAAGCCCGGCTCGTCCATCGCGTTCCACGAGTACTCCGTGAAGGATTCGTTGCGCGCCAGGATGGTGTGGACGCTGGTCTGTTGGGCCATCATCATCCCGCTCGGCTATGCGGCCACCCGCGACCTCGTGCTCTACAAGCATCTGTGGCGCAGCGTGGCGAGCTTCGACGGGGTGAAGGCCTTCTCGAGGCGTATGCAACGAGCCGGCTTCACCAGCCTGGACACCGAGACGATGACGGGCTGGCAGAACGGCGTCGTACACACATTCCTGGGGGCACGGCCGGAGGAAAACGCATGAGCGACCGCCGACGCGTCGTACATCCGGCGGGGGACGGCTACCCGGACGCCGGTTCGCTGGCGAAAGTTCCGCGTGTGGCCGTCGTCGGCGGCGGAATCGCTGGGCTGTCCGCGGCGACCGCCCTGGCCGAACGGGGTATCCAGGTCGTCGTCATCGAGCGCGAGGACTATCTCGGTGGGCGGGTCGGTGGATGGTCGACGACGCTCGACGACGGTTCCCCCGTCACCATGAGCCGCGGCTTCCACGCGTTCTTTCGGCAGTATTACAACCTGCGGAACCTGTTGGAGCGCACCGATCCTGGACTGAAACGTCTGCATGCCGTCGATGACTACCCGCTGATCGACCACACCGGCAGGATCGACGGATTCAAGGGGCTGCCATCGACGCCGCCGCTCAATGCGTTCGCCTTCGTCAAGCGCAGCCCGACCTTCGAGTTCAAGGATCTCACTGCGCTGAACGGATTGGCTGCGCTGCCACTGATGACGGTGAGCGTGCCCGCGACGTTCACCGAGCTCGACGACGTTCCGGCAGCAGAGTTCCTGCGTCGCATCAATTTCCCCGAGGCCGCCCGTCACCTCGCCTTCGGGGTTTTCTCGCGCAGCTTCTTCGCCGACCCCGAGAAGATGTCTGCCGCCGAGTTGGCGATGATGTTCCACATCTACTTCCTCGGCTCCTCGGAGGGATTGGTCTTCGACGTCCCGACCGGCCCGTACCCGCAGACACTGTGGAACCCGCTGGCCGAGTATCTCACCGGGCTCGGCGTCGAGATCCGTACAGGCACGTCCGTGGAGAAGATCGAACGCGGCTTCCGCGTCGACGGCGAGAACTTCGATTCCGTCGTGCTCGCCACCGATGTCGGCGGACTGCGGAACATCGTTGCGGGATCGCCCGGTCTCGGTATCGACGAGTGGCGCACCCGGGTTGCGTCGATGGAGAACACGCCGCCGTTCCTCGTCCACCGAGTGTGGTTGGACAAGCCCGTCAACGCCGACCGACCGGCGTTCATCGGCACCGGCGGCATGGATCCCATCGACAACATCAGCGTCCTCGAACTCTTCGAGGACGAAGCAGCCGAATGGGCCTCGCGCACCGGAGGATCGGTCGTCGAACTGCACGCGTACGCCGCCACCGATTCCGAGGACGAGACCCGCGAGCAGTTGATGGCGCGGATGCACGAGATCTACCCGGAAACCGCTGCTGCAAAGGTGGTGGCTTCACGATCGGAATGGCGTGACGACTGCCCGATGTTCGGGCTCGGGCATTTCGCCACGCGGCCGACCGTCCGCACCCCCGAACCGGGCCTGGTTCTCGCCGGCGACGGCATTCGCATCGACCTGCCCGTTGCACTCATGGAACGGGCAGCGACGACTGGACTACTGGCCGCCAACACACTGCTGGCCGGGTGGGCTGTGCAGGGGCACGATATTCACACCGTGCCGGTCCGGGGGCGGTTCAAGCTGTTCGACGCGATCGCGAGGCTGACCGCGAAGTTGTAGGGCGGCTCCGGTCAGCCAGCTGCCCGACCTAGCACCCCTTTTGCAGAGCAAGCACCCCCATTCGCGTCCGAACGGGGGTGCTTGGTCGGCAAAAAGGGTGCAGACTCAGCTCGCAATGCCCTTCGATATCAGCTCAGTCGCGTTGGTTGATTCGAATGAGGTTGCCGGCTGGGTCGCGGAAGGCGCAGTCGCGGACTCCGTAGTCCTGGTCGGTGGGTTCTTGGATCACGTCTGCTCCGGCGGCTTCGAGTCGCTCGTAGAGGCCGTCGAGATCGTCGGTTGCCAGCGTCACCGCCCCGTAGGAACCCTTGGCGATCAATTCCAGGATGGTGCGGCGTTCGTCGTCGGTGATGCCCGGGTCGACGGCCGGTGGGTGCAGCACGATGGATGTCTCGGGGCGTCCGACTGGGCCGACGGTGATCCAGCGCATGTCTTGGTAGCCGACGTCTTTGCGAACCTCGAAACCGAGGGTGTCACGGTAGAACTGCAGTGCGGCCTCGGGATCGGTTTGTGGGAGGAATGCGTAGTGAATGCTGATGTCCATGCACGAGACGCTAGGGCGTGTCTCCTATATGTGAGGGTGAGTGGCGGGCATGCTGCTTTGGTGGCGATGACGAAGTCGAGATATCAGGTGTTCACCGATGAGCAGTGGGCGCGGATCGAGCCGTTGTTGCCGTCGAATGCTGGTAAACGGGCGCGTCCGTTCGGCGAGCATCGGCGAGTGGTGGAGGGTATGGCCTACCGCTACCGGACCGGAATTGCGTGGCGGGACTTGCCTCGTGAGGTATTCGGGCCGTGGCAGACAGTGTGGAAACGGCATCGCCGCTACGCCGCCGACGGCACGTGGGACCGCATCCTGACACAGGTGCTCGCGCAGGCTGACGCTGCCGGAAAAATCGACTGGAACGTGTCGATCGATGCGACGATCGCTCGTGCGCATCAGCACGCCACAAACACGACCCGCCCTGATCAGGACACAGGGGGCCTCATCGAATCACAAGAATCTCGCCCCTGACGGCGGTGAACCCGCAGGTCACGGGATCGGCCGCTCGCGTGGCGGGTTGACCACGAAAATTCATCGTGCCGTCGATGGGAAAGGACGGCCGTTGGTCAACATCGTCACCGGCGGCCAACGCAACGATGGGGCTATGCTCGCCGAGGTCCTCGCCGACATCTACGTTCCGCGAGTCGGTGGCGGTCGTCCGCGGACTCGCCCGGACGCGGTCCTCGCCGACAAGGCCTACGCCACCGGAGTCAACCGAGACATGTTACGTGCCAAAGCGATTACTGCGGTGATCCCGGAGAAGTCCACCCAGATCAACACTCGCAAGAAGCGCGGCAGCAACGGAGGTCGGCCACCTACATTCGACGCCGAACTCTACAAGGACCGCAACGTTGTGGAACGGTCCTTCGCCTGGGCGAAACAGTGGCGCGGACTTGCCACCCGCTACGACAAACTCGCCATCACCTACCGAGCCGGCATCACTCTCAACACCATTCTCAACTGGCTAAAACATATAGGAGACACTCCCTAGCCCCGACTATCGGGGCCGCGCTTCTCGATTCTTGACCGGTTTGGTGACCTGCTTGGCCAGACACGGCGGGATGCCGAAGGCAGCCTGAGAATGATCGCGCCGATACAGGCTCGGCGACACCCCCACGAGTTCGGAGAATCGGGTGCTGAAAGTTCCGAGCGAGGAGAACCCCACCGTGAAGCACACCTCGGTGACCGAGAGATCTCCGCGACGCAGCAGTGTCATCGCGCGTTCGATACGCCGCGTCATCAGGTAGGAGTACGGGGCCTCCCCGTACACACGTCGAAACTCCCGACACAGGTGTCCGACAGACAGATTGGCGTCGCGGGCGAGCGTCTCGAGGTTGAGCGGTGAAGCGTACTCGCGGTCGATTCGATCGTGGACCCGCCGGAGGATCGCGATGTTCCGTAGCCGTTGCGCTTCTGCGGAACCGAGAGCCATACCTGGAATCGTGCACCCGCGCAGCCGCAACTACAACCCCTTCGACCGCAGCTCGTACCGACGCTCGGCGTAGTCGAGGTCGTCCTTCCACAGGCGCGCTGCGGTCCAGCCCATCGCAGGCCGGAGTAGCGGCGCGACCTTGCGGGCCATCCGGAAGCCAGGCCGGTCGGAACTGGCGACCGTTGCCTCGATGACCGCAGTGCGCGGCTTGCCGTCGGGGCCGGGGGCCATCGGCGTCGCATGGGTTTCGACGACGCTTCCCGCGCCCTCGCCTTCGAGAATTCGCATGACGATGGTTCGTGGTCCGGGGCAGACGAACTCGGCTCGCACCGGTACACCGATGCCGCGGCTGACGCGGAAGGTGACGTCGACGATGAAGCGGTCGTCCTCGTCGGGTACGTCGATGTCCGTCGGGGCTTCGATGACCTTCAATCGGGCGAACGAGTATGGATGGAACCAGGCGCCGTGCCACGGGTCGAGACGGTTGGCGACCACGTCGTCCGGCTCGCAGATACCCGTCAGCGTGACCACTGCGTCGACGCTGGTGTCTGCGGGTGGGCGGATCGGGACGATGGGAACCGGGGTCGGCTCCTCGCCGCCGAGGTCGTCCATCCGAACCCAGACGAGGATGCCGTCGTCGAAAGCGGGGAAGGGACGCCAACCCGGGCGGCCTTTCGGGCCGAGCGGCATGCCGTGCCACAGGCAGATGAGGGTGTCGCACTCGATCTTCGCCTTGTCCAGGGGTGCGCCGAGGTGTGGGCAGGCGCCGGGGGCGATATGGATGCCGCGGTTCTCGTCGCGCCAGGCAACCAACTCGGTGCCGCCGATGTGACGGCCGAACGGCTTGTCGGTACCGATGTCGCGGCTGGCCGCGAACACGAACCAGTTGCCGCTGGGGCGAGTCTTCGCACGTTTGAGAGCGGATTCGATGACCTGGGGGTTGGCGCCCTTCCAGGTGGGTTCCTGCTTGGCCCATGCCACCGACGGAAGCGGTTGCAGGGGCAGGTTCTTCGGCCAGCGCTTACGCAACCCTTCCAAGGCGACCATGAGGTTCCCGCTTCCATTCGAGGTACCGACGTTTCCATTGTGCCCGAACGCGGCAGTGCCGCCGGTGTAAGCGGCTGGTTCAATATGGAACATGCGTGCGCACGTGCGCACGCATATGTAGTGTTGGTGACATGGTCTACTCCGCGTCGGGCAGTGTTCTGGCACTTCCGGTGTTTCGCCGTCTGTTCACCGCGCAAGTGGTGGCCCTGGTGGGCACTGGGCTGCTCACGGTCGCGTTAGGATTGTTGGCGTACGAGATCGCGGGGAGCGCCGCGGGTGCTGTGTTGGGCACGGCACTCGCGATCAAAATGGCCGCCTACGTATTTCTCGCGCCGATTATGTCGGCGCTGACGGATCGGCTTCCGCGCAAGACTGTTCTCGTCGCGGCGGATGTAGTTCGAGCGGCGACGGCATTGGCACTGCCGTTCGTCGATCAGGTGTGGCAGGTCTACGTGCTGATCTTCGTCCTTCAGGCGGCGTCGGCGACGTTCACTCCCACCTTTCAAGCCGTCATCCCGTCGGTCGTTCGGGACGAGAACCAGTACACCCGGGCGCTGACGTTGTCTCGGCTCGCCTATGACCTCGAATCGCTGCTGAGCCCGCTCCTCGCCGCCGCCCTGCTCACGGTGATCGGTTTTCACACTCTCTTCCTCGGAACCTCACTGGGCTTCGTGCTGTCCACGGCCATGGTGGTAAGGACACCATTGCCCAAATATGCTGCGCCCGAACAATTAGAGCCCTTCTTGCAGCGCGTGACCAATGGCACCAGGGCGTTCCTCGCCAACCCGGCCTTGCGCGGGTTGCTGGCGTTGAACGTGGTGGTCGCGTCCGCGACGGCGCTGGTCGTGGTCAACACCGTGGTCTTTGTTCGCGACCTTCTCGGTGGCTCCAACACCGGAGTCGCCATTGCATTGGGTTTCTACGGCGCAGGTTCGATGGCCGCTGCGCTGTGCATCCCGCGCATCGTGGTGTTCGTTTCAGACCGTCGGCTGATGCTGGGCGGAGCTGGTGTGGCCTGCGGCGGATCGGCGGCAGCGGCTCTCGTGGCGGCGACGGCATCCGGGGGAGGCGCGGGGTGGGTGGCGCTCGGGTTGGTGTGGTCGATGATGGGAGTGGGAACCTCGGTGATCGGTACTCTTGGCGGCCGAGTTCTGCGCCGCGAGTCCGACGAACACACACGTACCTCCATCTTCACCGCGCAATTCGCGTTGTCGCACGCCGCATTTCTGTTCACCTACCCGGCCGCCGGGTGGATCGGGGCGCAGGGAGGCCAGGTCGCTGCCGCGATGGTGCTGGCGACCTTGGCTACACTTGCCACATTGTCCGCAGCACGACTGTGGAGTCCCTCCCAGATCTCCGTCGTCGCCTCCGCCTAGGGAGAACACAAGTCGATGCCAGCACCGGAGCACGAGCCGCAGGCCAGCCTGGACCACGGCGAACCAGACGCCGCTCGACTCGCGTTGGCCAGTGACACCTTTCGGATGCTGTCCGACCCCACCCGACTGCGCATCCTCTGGCTGCTGGAGCGTGGCCCCGCGGATGTGAGCGCGCTGACGGCCGCCACCGGAACCTCTCGCACCGCCGTCAGCCAGCATCTTGCAAAACTTCGATTCACCGGCATGGTCGAAACGCGCAAGGACGGCCGCAACGTCATCTACAGCCTCGACGACGGACACCTCGCCCGCCTCGTCCGAGAGGGACTCAACTTCGCTGCCCACAAGGTCACCGGCGAGCCACCGCACGAATAGACGTTCAGCCCACGGGCGCCGCGGTCCTGCACTATCGCCTTCGCCCCGATCCGTTCCCGCTAGAGCTGCAGCAGGCTAGATCTGCGCTCGCGGCACTTCAACGTTCGAGCGGTGGGTCGACTTGATGCTCGTGGTCACCCGTCGCAGCTGACGCCCAGCCTGCAGTGTCGTCGCGACCGGGTATCGCCATGATTCCGTGCCACAGCACCAACAGTTCAAGCCATTCCCTCTCGGTAGGGCTGAGGGGCTGGACCGATTCGTAGCCAGCATGAAACATCAGCTGCGCTGCAGCCGGCGTCGGTCGCCAGTCGGTGAAACGCGTGCCGAGGTAGACGGTGGCCTTCGCCAGATCGTTCACTCGGTGATCGAAAACGACATCGTCGAAGTCGAGAACGGCGACAACCCGAGAGTTACGCGTCAAGACATTGGCAGCGCGAAAATCGTTGTGTACCAATTGAACGGGATCTTCGAGTGAGGGTAGGGACGCGAGCCGGTCACGCACGCGTTGCGACGCAGCTGGAGCGAACCCGCGATCCCAGCCCGTCAACCACTGCGAGATGCGTTCCGGTAGCGCCTTCGGTGAGGCCAACGATGGCAGGTCGTCGTTCGGTACTGAGCGAAACACTCGGTGAACCTCTGCGAGGCCCGCTCCAGCCGATCGCACCGACGTATCGTCGCTGACGTCCAGCCATTCCCCTGGGAGCTCCGGTAGCACGGTGACAGACAACGGGCCCACCGGGCCGTCGAGTGAAACGCGGTCGAGACCGTCCACCGTGGCGATCGGTGCGGCAACAGGGATCCCATGCTCGGCAACGGTGCGCAGGAGTCGGGCCGACGCCTCCAGGTTGCTGAAGCGTTCACGGGCCCGAGACCATTTCACGACCAATGTCCCCTGGTCACCGTGCACCCAGACGATCGCATTGTGGTCGCTGATGACCACGCGAGAACAGCTGTCGACGGTGATCTCCCACGTCCTCGCGAGGGCAAGCGATACCCACGCCTCGACCGCATCCAACCCCGCGAATCCGAACCGTTCTCGCAGTGCAGCTTCCGGGTCCACCGACTGCTCCCACAACATGGATAGTCCCAGCGCCAGCATGGGCCGGACTCTAGCAAAGGGGGTTCAGCCTCGGGTCCCTCGCGAGCGCTGAGAACACAACCGCGGTGAGCGGTGCCGGTAGCGAACCCGACCGCTGGTCGCACCCGCGCGGAACGGCTGTCACCACCCACACACGGCTTGCGTCGGCGACTGTGGCACGTCACGGACCGCGCGCGTTTGGTTGACTCCTGATTTCGCGGAACCATAGCCTCGGCTTATGTTTCGGGATCGGCCGCAGGATTGCACCGTCCGCTATCAGGGATACCGGCCGCAGGATCAAACCCGCCCCTACGCGCAGTTCATGGCAGAGCACACCACTCCCGCCCCGCGGCACGTCCTCGATGCCTTCGAAGGGCCGCCGCTTGCCGAGGAGTCGATTCCGCCGTTCGCGGCGATGCAGACCGACCTGGGACGGTCCGGCTATTCGGAGATCGAGACGGGCTACGGCCGTCGGGCAGATGGCGTGCTTTTCGTCGCGGTCAGGGCGGTCATGCCGCGGGTGACGCCGGCGATGTGGGACTGGTGGTTCGGCTGGCACTCCGTCGAGGCCGCCCGATACAAGCTGTGGCACCCAGACGCCCACCTGTACGCGTCCCTGAAGCATGACCTGACGGGCGCCGATATCGCGGACAAGCAGAAGTACGTCGGCAACACCACCTATGTCGACGAATATGTCGGCCCTAAACTGCAGCAACTGGGGATCGAGTTTCGCGATCCGATCGCGCACGGTTTCGATGTGCCGCCGGATCAGACGCTGATTCTCGGGCGGGTCGGTAGCAGTATCGCACCGGTCGATCTGGGTTGGCTCGCGCATCAGGTGCGCCCGATCGACGGTGGAAGCGAGATGCGAAGTCGGTTCTATCTGAACATCCGCGGATTGCACGTCCCCAACCTCGAGCAGGCCGCATGCGCTGTTCGACGGGGCGCATCGGTCGATCCGAGAGATCTGGTGCTCTCGCTGTCGGTGGCCAAAGACCTGCTCCTGCATTGCGGTCAGGAGATGAATCACCTCGCCGGGTTCCTGCCGGAACTTCATGCGCAGTTCTCCTGATTGTCGCCCTCCTGGGTTAACATGACAGGACACTGTCAAATGGAGGACTTCATGAAGACCATCGCTCTGTACGCAACCGACACCATGGCCGACTGGGAGTACAGCTACCTCGTCGCCGGCATTGCCATGGCACGTGAACAGGCTCCGGGCCGCTACCAGCTGAAAATTCTGTCCGACGGCGGCGGCGACGTCACCAGCCTCGGCGGCGTCCACATCGTTCCCGACGGAGACCTGGCTGATCTCGACACCTCGGAGCTCGCGGCCTTGATCCTGCCCGGTGGCAACACATGGGGCGAAGGGCATGCGAACGTCCTGACGCTCGCTGTCGACGTGCTGGGCCAAGGCATCCCCGTCGGCGCCATCTGCGGCGCCACCCTGGGTCTCGCGCGATACAGCGCGCTGAACTCCCGGCCGCACACCAGCAATGCGCCCGAATTTCTGGCTGCAGCAACCGAATACACCGGGCAACAGCACTACCGAGATGAGCGAACCGTCTCCGACGGCACCCTCGTCACTGCTCCCGGCACAGCGCCTCTCGAGTTCGCGAAGGCGGTGTTCGAAGCGCTCGAACTCTTCCCACAGCCCGTCATCGACGCCTGGTACGGCCTCTACTCGACGGGGGAGAAGAAGTACTACGACCAACTCGTGGGGGCCGAGTGAGATCACCCGCTGGGGACGCACTCACAGACTTGGTTCTGCCGGCGTTCGAACTCAACGGTGAGCTGCTGGCCGCCGCAAAAGACATTGCCGAACCCGCAGGTCTGACGCCCGCCGGGTGGCAGGTGCTCGGCGCAACGCTCGAAGAGCCGCTGTCCGTCGCCGACATCGCCAGGCGGGTCGGGCTCGGACTGGCGCGCCAGAGTGTGCAGCGCACCGCCGACATCCTCGTCGGCAAAGGGTGGGCCGAATACCTCGACAACCCGAAACATCGTCGGGCAAAGCTGTTGCGTCCCAGCGGCAAAGGGCGCGAAACGTTGGAGAAGCTACGAGCCGACCAGCACGCGTTCGCCAATGCCGTCGGGGAAGAAGTCGGCGAGGACGAGATTCGTCGTGTCCTGGCCGGGATGAAGAAGATTATCGAGGCCTCGCGCCGATACAGAGGCTATTCCGGGACGAGTGAGCAGTAGTAGTTCTCCTGCGCCGGGTAGTAGCGGTCGAAACTCGGTAGCGGGCGGTGGTCACGGGAGGCGACCAGCATGTCGAGGTAGTACTCCCAGCCCGGCCCGATATCACCGATACTGGTAGTTCCGGTCAGATGGTGGACGAAACTCAGGGTCGTGGTGCCGTCGGATTCGGCGAGAGTGACCTCGAGCTTCCAGCCGCCCTCGGCCTCCGATGTCGATACGGCCAGATGCGTGGGTTCTTCGCACGCGTCGATCTTCAGCTCCGACCAGGGCTTGCCGTCCTCGAACACCATCTGCACTCGAACTACGTTATCGGACACTCGTTCCCATGGCCCATACCAGCCGGCAGTGCGGTCCGATTCGGTGAGGCTCGCCCACACGTCCTCGCGGGACGCTCGGAAGGTCCTGGTTAATTCGAGATCGACTCCGACGGCCGTGCGGCGCAGAATTCCGGTGGGCTGCATCATCCCACTATGCAACACCTACGTAGCGAAGAACAGAGGTCGTCGCGGCCGCTGCTACGACCACCGCCACGAAGGGCGCCCGACGCCACGCCAGAATCGCGGCGACGGCAACTCCGGCGGGCAACGCGAACCCGGCGAACCCCCGATCGACGACGAGAGCAGATGTCGCGATCAGGGCCACGAAGATCACCGCCACCGACATCGAGCTCAGGTGCTCGACGCGCGGGGAGAGGGCGACCCGGCTGCGCAGCGCAGGCCCGACCAGGCGCAACGCGAGCGTTCCGACGGCGAGGGCGATCATGGGCCAGATCACGGCTTCACCTTCGTGATCAGGGGACTGACGGCCACGCCGGCGAGGGCCAGCAGTACCGGAATACCGGGTGGCAGGACGGTCGCCGCCGCGACTGCGATGGCGGCGCCGACGACCGCTGCGGTGCGCGTCGCGCCATCGCGGAGCGCGGGCATCACCAGGGCGATGAGGATGGCGGGAAAGGCGGCGTCGAGGCCGAGTGCGCCGGTATCGGTGATGATTCCGCCGAGCGCTGCGCCGCCGAGGACGCCGACGTTCCAGCTGACGAACAGCCCGATCCCGCACAGCCAGAATGCCGTTCGTCGAGCGGCTGGTTCGCTCTCGGCGACGGTGAACGCGACGGTTTCGTCGGTGACCAGATGGATGCCGAGTAGCTTGCGCGGCCAGGGGGTGCCGGTGAAGGCGTCGGACACCGAGAAGCCGAGCGGGACGAGTCGCGTGTTGACCAGCAGGGCGCTTGCGACGGCGGCGATGGGATTGCCGCCCGCGGCCAGCACTCCGACGAGAATGAACTGCGCGGCACCGGCGAAGACGAATACCGACATGGCGATCGGCACCCAGATGGGGAGGCCTGCTGCCACTGAGATGGCACCGAAAGATGCCCCGACCAGGCCGTCGGCCAAACACACGAGGGCGATATCGCGGGTCGCAGGATGGGGTGTTCGCCATATCGAACGCATGGACATAATAGTGGACGATGCTAGTGTCGTTCGTCAAGGCGAACGACCGACTGATGGAGTGAACGATCATGACTCAGCCCAGCGCACCCATCGCTGCCATCGCCGCCTCCCTACAGCGGGAACGAAAGCGTGTCGGGTTGTCCCTCGCCGAGGTCGCGCGGCGGGCAGGCATCGCCAAGTCCACGCTGTCCCAACTCGAATCCGGCACGGGCAACCCCAGCGTCGAAACGCTGTGGGCGCTGAGCGTGACGCTCGATGTGCCGTTCGCGCAGCTCGTCGAACCCGCCCGGCCGAGCGTGCAGTTGATTCGCGCCGGCGAAGGCCCGCGCTTCGCCTCCGATCGCGCCGACTACGTGGCGACGCTGTTGGCGTCGTGCCCGCCGAACGCGCGCCGCGACCTCTACCTGATCATGGCCCAGGTCGGTGAGCCGCGTCGATCGGACCCGCATTCACCGGGCGTCGTCGAGCACGTGGTGCTAGCGGCGGGCCGGGCGATGGTCGGACCGATCGACGAGCCCGTCGAACTGCACCCCGGCGACTACATCAGCTACCCGGGCGACCTGCCGCACACTTTCGAGGCGCTCGAACCGGATACCTCGGCGGTGCTGGTGTCCGAGCATTTCTGAACGAATGCGAGATGTTCGGTTCTTTGGCAGGGTGGATCCAATGCAGCGGCGCTCGGGTGAGAGTTGGTCCGAAGGGCCGATCCCAGGGGCAACCCCTGGGCGAGAAAGAAGAACTGGGCATCGCGTCCGACGCCGCTCCGCACGCTCCGCGTGCACGCCGGCGCCGAGTACGAAAGATTCAGGTCACCCGGCGTCGCTGCAGCCAGGAACCGCATGAGCGAGCGGCAGTACAGTCCGCCGATGGCCGCCGCACTTGCTCGACTCGTCGCCGACGCCCCGTGGACGCGGGAGCGGCTCGAGGAAGCGTTCATGCCCCTGCTCGGGGCGCGGGCATCGCGGCTCGCGGACCGGCTCGTCGAGCTGCATCCGGCCGCACCGTTCGATGAGGCATCGGTCCGCCGGTTGATCGCGGACCTGCCGCTGCTCCCCGAGACCGCCTCCATCACCCCGGAACGACGCACCAGCAGTTTCGCGGAGTGGCGTTTCGAGGTGCCGCGCTACGTCACCACCGGTGACCTCGCCGAATCGCTGAACCTCTCCATCCCGGAGATCGAATGGTTCGCCGACGCCCAGTCCCGGCTCCGCACGGCCCCGGAACCGCTGCGGCACTACCGCACCACACCGATCCCCAAGCGGGTGGGCGCGCGCCTACTCGAAATCCCTAAGCCGCGGCTGCGCGAGATCCAGCGAAAGGTACTGCGCCGCATTCTGGATCGAGTCCCAGCCCACAGCGCGGCGCACGGATTCGTCAAAGGCCGCAGCCCGCGCACCTTCGGAATCCCGCATGCCGGGCACGAGGTCCTCGTATCGGCGGATCTGAAAGACTTCTTCCCATCGATCGGTATCGACCGGGTCGTCGCGATCTTCTCCGCCCTCGGCTATCCGCGCACCGTCGCATGGAATCTCGCCTACCTGTGTACGACGAGCACTCCGGCTGAGCAGTTGGGTGGATTCGCCTACCCGGGTGCCTCATTGCTGCGCACGCGTCACCTTCCGCAAGGCGCGCCGACATCGCCCGCCCTCGCCAACCTGGCGGCGCGAAAGCTCGACATCCGGCTCGCCGGCCTCGCCGGATCGATGGGTCTGCGCTACACCAGGTACGCCGACGATCTCGCCTTCTCGGGCTCGTGCGACGCCGATAAGCTGCTATGGACGATCCGGCAGATCGTTCGCGACGAAGGATTCGGTCTCAACCCCGCCAAGACCCGGGTGCGCCGCGCGCACAAGCGCCAGCAACTGGCCGGTCTGGTGGTCAACGAGTGGCCGGCGGTTCCGCGTCGGGAGTACGACACCCTGCGCGCGATCCTGCACAACTGCATCCTCACCGGTCCGGACGCGCAGAACCGAGCCGGCGTCCCCGACTTTCGCGCCCACCTGTACGGCCGCATCGCCCACATCGGCGAGACCAGCGCGGCGAGGCGTCGTACATTGCTCGAGATGGCGGAGCGGGTCGACTGGTCTTGACCCTCACACTGTGTGAGACGGAAACCTTGGAGGAGTCATGTTCACCATTGGAGAGTTCGCATCGATCGGCCGGGTTTCCATCCGCATGCTCCGGCACTACGACCACATCGGACTGCTGACCCCGACGCGGGTTGATCCGTACACCGGATACCGCTTCTACGACGGCCGGCAGTTCGAGACTTTGGGCCGAGTACTCGAGTTCAAGGACTTGGGTTTTCGGCTCGATGACGTCAAGCGGATCGTCGACGGCGATCTCGACGACGCTGCGTTGCGCGAGATGCTCGCAGCCAAGCGCGCTGAGGTGGCCTCGCGAATCGACCTCGATGCGGCCAGACTTCGCCGACTCGATGCTCGCCTCCAACACACCGAAGGAGCACACGCCATGATCACCGTGGAAACGAAATCCTTGCCAGCTGTGCGCATCGCGCAGATCAGTCGAAACGCAACCGGGTTCGGCAACGAGAACATCGGCCCGGTCATCGGGCCCCTGTATGCGCAGTTGGCCGAGCAGCTCGCGGCGGCAGGGGTTGCATTCGGTCCCTCGGCCATCGCCACCTACGAGGCACTCGACGACGATTTTGCCGACATCCGGGTCAACGCGGCGTTCCCAGTGCACGGGGATGTGCAGGCAGCAGGCGAGGTTGAAATTGTGGATCTGCCCGGCGTCGAACTGGCTGTGACGACGATCCACCACGGCTCGATGGCCACCATCGCGCAGACTTGGGAAGCGCTGATGGCATGGACAACCGAGAACGGCTACCAACTCGCCGGAATCTGCCGCGAAAACTACCTCGTCTCCGAACCCAAGCCCCAGGAAGAGTGGGTCACCGAACTGCAGCAGCCCGTCGTGAAGGCGTGAACTGGGAAGCTACGACGCCCGGCTGAGCGCGATCTCGCCGATGCACTGGCAACCGCCGGTTACCTCGGAGCAGTCGAGCACGAGGTAGTGGCGGACGTACTCGTAATCGAGGCATTCCGGTTCGGTGCATTCGGGCGAGCCGGATGAGTGGATCACCAGCGTGCCGTGGCAGTGATCGACAGCTGCGGTGCAGTCTCTGCAAGACATGACGGGCGCTCCTTTCGCGTGTGTCCTTCCTTGATATCACCGCACTCCGACAGGTCCGGGAGATGAAGGGTGTGTTCGGATGCGCGCGCTGTTATTGGGTGTCGCGGCGTCGCCCTCTCCGATTAGCATCGCGGGATGGCTACTCCTCACGACAAAGTGTTCTTCGGCGACCGCATCATCGATGCGCAGGACGCGACGCTGGGGGTAGCCACGTCCGCCGTCCTCTACGGCTTGAGTGTCTACACGGTCTTCCCGGTGCAGACCACCGATGGCGCGAGAACTGCGTTCCGGCTACGCGACCACCACCAACGGCTACTGGAATCCTGCAAGATCATCGGCATCGACACCTTCGGTCCGGCGTGGCCGTTCGAGCGCTTCGTCGAGGTGGTTCGCGAGGTCGTCGCCGCGAACGATCCGCAGCACGAGGTGTACGTCCGTGCCACCGTGCACGTGGACGAGTCGATCCCCGGCACCCGAGTGCGCGGTTTGAGCACCACGGTGTCGATCTTCCTGTACGACGCTGTGCCGATCGTCCCGCAGGACGGCATGCGCCTCAAGACGAGTGTGTGGCGCCGGATACCCGACAACGCGATTCCCTCGCGCGCGAAGGTGAACGGCGCGTACGTCAATTCGGTGCTCGCGAAACAGGACGCGATCGACAGCGGCTTCGACGACTGCATCTTCCTCGACATCAACGGCCACGTGTGCGAGCTCAGTGCGGCGAACATTTTCCTCGTCCGAGGTGGGACGTTGATCACCCCGGACGTCACCAGCGACATCCTCGACGGCATCAACCGTCGCACCATCTTGACCCTCGCCCGGGAAGAGGGCTTGGAGGTCCAGGAACGCACCGTCGACCTCACCGAGCTGTACATCGCCGACGAGGTGTTCGTGTGCGGGACCTCAGCGGGTGTCGCGCCCGTGCACGAGATCGACGGCCGCGCGGTTGCCGAGCGCGCAACCGGTCCTGTCACCTTGATGCTGCGTAAGCGACACCTCGCAGCTCTGACGGGCGACGAGGTGCACGGCTGGGTCACCACCCTCTGACACCCGTTCCGCCGATCCCCGTTCCGCCGAGATCGAGGTTATGCCGCGGTTCCGGCGCTTTTCAGTGCATAACCTCGATCTCGGCGATCAGGGACGAGCAGCCGCATCGAGAAGCACCGCTGCCGCGCGGCGTGCAGCGATCGCGGCCTCGGGGGATTCCGAGATCGCGGCGGTGGTCTGAGCCCCCTCAGCAAGCAGTGCGATCTGCAGGCCCAGCTCCGGTGAACAGCCTGCTTCGACGACCAAATCTGTTATGTAGTCGACGAATTGCCGCTTGTGGGCGTGTGCGGCGTCGGCGACGGCGGGCATCGTGGCACCGAGCTCGCCGAACGAGTTGATGAAGGCGCAGCCCCGGAAATTGTCCTCGCGAAACCACTGATCGAGAAAGTCGAAGATCGACAGGATCTTCTCGCGCGGGGTGTCGTGGTGGGCTGCTTCGGCCAGGATGCGCTCGTTCCACAGGGCAGTCCGACCGGCCAGCACCTGCGCGACGATGTCGGCTTTGGACGGGAACAGTGCGTACATGCGCTTGAGCGGGATGCCGGCCGCGGTGCGGACGGCGTCCATCCCGACGGCTTGCACGCCGCGCGCGTAGAACAACTCGTCCGCGGCTTCGAGTACTGCCGTGCGCGCATCGTCCGTTTCCATCGCTGCCCTCCTCTACCCCTTGCGCTGAGAACCTACGTTCTCTACGGTAGTGCATAGCGAGAGAACGATCGTTCTCTCGCGAGAACTCACCGACGAGGAAAGGCTCAACCATGGCTTTCATCAACGTAGGTACCGAGAACAGCACACCCATCGACGTCTACTACGAGGATCACGGAACCGGTCAGCCCGTGGTGCTGATTCACGGCTACCCGCTCGACGGCAACTCCTGGGAGCGTCAGGCTGCGGCTCTGCTCGACGCCGGCTACCGCGTCATCACCTACGACCGCCGCGGCTTCGGGCAGTCCAGCAAGCCCACCACCGGGTACGACTACGACACCTTCGCCTCGGACCTGAACTCCGTGCTCACCGAGCTGGACCTCAGTGATGTCGTACTCGTCGGATTCTCGATGGGCACAGGCGAACTCGCCCGCTACGCCGCGAAGTACGGCACCGACCGCATCGCGAAGTTCGCGTTCCTCGCCTCGCTCGAACCGTTCCTGCTGCAGACCGAGGACAACCCGACCGGTGTTCCGCAGTCGGTCTTCGACGGCATCTCCGCCGCAGCGCGCGGGGACCGCTTCGCCTGGTTCGACAACTTCTACAAGGATTTCTACAACCTCGACGAAAACCTCGGCACCCGCATCAGCGAGGCTGCCGTGCGCAACAGCTGGAACGTCGCCGCCGGTAGCGCACCCGTTGCGGCATACGCCGTCGTACCGACATGGATCGAGGATTTCCGCGACGATGTCCAGAAGGTTCGCCAGTCAGGCAAGCCCACGCTGATCCTGCACGGCACCAAGGACAACATCCTGCCCATCGACTCCACCGGCCGCGAGTTCACCAAGGCCTTCCCCGAGGCGGAGTACGTCGAGATCGAGGGCGCACCCCACGGTCTGCTGTGGACGCACTTCCAGGAGGTCAACGACGTCCTGCTGCCGTTCGTGAAGAAGTAACTCGTCGTGCGAGCATGATTGCGTGAGTGACGCCGACCGACCGTCCGTGGTGACCTCGGAGTCCGTGCGGCTCGGGGTTCTGCTGGCGGTCGTGGGCGGGTTCCTCGACGCCTACACCTTCATGACTCGCGACGGGGTGTTCGCCAACGCGCAGACCGCCAACGTGGTGTTGTTCGGCATCGATCTCGTGCAAGGGGACTGGCGGTCCGCGCTGGGATACGTGCCACCTCTGGTGGCGTTCACGTTGGGCGTGTTCACCGCGGAAGCTGTATCCAGACCGGCCGTCGCACGTATCGTGCGACGGCCGGTTCGCGCTGTCCTCGTCATCGAGATCGTGGTGCTTGCGATCGTGGGATTCGTCCCAACTTCGGTCCCGAATCCTGTTGTCACCATTGCGATTTCCTTCGTGGCCGCCCTTCAGGTCACCACGTTCAGGGTGCTCGTCGACCAGGCGTTCAGTACCACCATGACGACGGGCAACTTACGTAGCCTCTCCCAGGCCGCCTTTCACCGAATCGCCGACGGCGACAGAGCCGCTGGGGCCAGGGCGCTCAACTTCGGATTCGTCATCGCGGGCTTCCTGTGCGGAGCCATTCTGGGTTCGCAGATGGTCCGCGTCCTCGACACCGGTGCCGCATGGGTGGCGGCGGGCATGCTGGTAGTGGCGTTGGCACTGTTCATGTTCGACGAGTGGCGGGGCGTGCCGCGAGTGAGGCACCCATCGCCGTAGCCTCCACCGCCGAGCTACTGGCCGACGACGACGACACCGTCGGAATCGCTGTAGACGATTTCACCCGGGTTGAAGGTGATCCCGCCGAATTCGACGGGCACGTTCTTCTCTCCCGATCCGGTTTGGGTGCTCTTGCGGGGGTTGGAGCCGAGCGCTTTGACGCCGATCTCGAGGGTGCGCAGGATCGCGGCATCGCGGATGGCGCCGTTGACGATCACCCCGGCCCATCCGTTGGTGACGCCTCGGCCGGCGATGATGTCGCCGACGAGGGCGGTGTGCACGCTAGCGTCCCCGTCGACGACGAGTACGCCGCCGTTGCCGGGCTCGCTGAGGGTCTGCTTGACCAGCAAATTGTCCTGGAAGCACTTGATGGTGGTGATGGGTCCGGCGAACTCCGGGTTCTTGCCGAATTGGACGAACTGTGTGTCGCAGCTACGAATCTCGGGCCCGATCTCGTCGGCCAGATCTGCGGTTGCCTTGAATTCGACGGAAGTCATGGCCGAGAGCTTAGTAGAGTCGTCCGTGGCGTCTCTCGTAGTCCTCGCGCGTGCGGTCGACCCTGGCCTGCGCGTCCGCATTGAGAAGCGCCGGGTCCAGGCCGTGGACGAGCAGGCGGTGCCGACGGTAGACGTTCATCAGCGCGATGGTGAAGTACACCAGCGGAATGAACAGCAGCGCCATCATCGCCAACCCGATCCACAGCGGACCCGGGATGAGGAGAAACAGCGCTAGCAACGGAACCACCGGCAGCGTGAATCGGATCAGATACCGGGCCTGCGCGCCGGTACCGACGAGATCGTCACGAACCCAGTCCTGCATGGAAGGCGGCAGCACACGTCCGAACTGGTAACCCAGGTACTGTCCGAAGTCGGGCTTGTGTGCGCTCACAGTTGCAAACTCTACTCTTGTCGAACCAACCGCCTGATCAGCTGTTGCGCGCGGCGTTGGCGACGATCGCGTCGCGAATGTACCGGGCAAGACCCGGGGCCCTGTCGTCGTAGTGCTTGGTGAAGCGCTCGTCGGCGATGTACATCTCGCCGAGGCAGACGTGCAGCTCGTAGCCGCAGTCGTAGTGCCGTTCGATGCTTGCTCGGTGCCGTTCGGCCAGTGCCGCGGCCTCCTCGGACTCCGCGGAAACCCCGGCCGTGAGCGCCTGGGCAAAATCCGCGTCCAAGGCGTCGGATTCGGCCTTGATCCGCTTCCAGTCCTCCTTGGTGAACCGCGCCGTCCGCTCCTGCGACTGCTTCCACGCCTCGGTGTCGCCCCAGCGCTCCTCGGCCTCGCCTGCATACTCGTCGCCGAGCCAGTCGTCGCCGAACACCTCGCGCTGCTCGTCCGGGGTGAGTTGAATTCCCATTTTTTTCGCCTCCATCATCTTGTCCACGGCCGCAGCCATTCGATGCAAGCGATCGATCCGCTCGTCGAGCAGATCGCGTTGGCGTTGTAGATGCGCCATCGCGTCGACGGTCGGATCGTCCAGGAGAGTGGCGATGTCGTCCAGCGCGAAACCGAGTTCGCGGTAGGTCAGCACTCGGTGCAGACGCTCGACGTCTGCCGCCGAGTAGCTGCGGTAGCCCTTGGGCGTGCGGTCCGACGGCACGACGAGACCGATGTCGTCGTAGTGGTGCAGAGTCCGCACGCTGATCCCGACGAGCCGGGCCACCTCGCCGACTTTCATCTCTCCTGAATCGCTCACAGAAGACAAGGGTGGTACCTCCCGCGACGTCAGGGTCAAGTCCTTTCTCAGCGAACCACTCTTTCGCAGCCACCGGTAGGTAGGCCGGCGAGTCGCTCGTCGAGCCACGCGAACGCGCCAGGCCTGCCGTTGCCCTCTGCAGCTGCGTGGTCACCGGGAACCAGTTCCAGATGCACCGAGGCTCCCATGGCGCACCACTGATCCTGGACGGCCTCGGCTCCCTCCTTGGGGATGAGGAAGTCCTGCAGGCCCTGGTAGATGTAGATCGGCGCCTCGGGCTTGTTCCGGCCCATCCGGTTCTCCTCGACGATGGCGCGGGTGAGCGGTTCCTGGAACACGTCGGGGGAGGTGGAGAAGTTCCGCTGGTCGAGCAGCAGGAGGCCGCTGTAGGACAGCACGTCCACGCACTGATCCTTCTGCAGGAGCGCGATGCGTCGCCCGGTGTCGTTGGTCGAGTCGAGCAGCTCGGGGTATTCGCGTGCGAGCCCCGTCGTGGCGGCAGCGAACAAGCCGGAGCCGATGCCTCCGTTGAGGGAGCGCTGCAGGATGTTGTAGTCGGTGGGTGGCCCGCCGAACGCGACGCCGACGATGTTCAGTTCCGGTGCGTACCCGGGTGCCAGCTGAGCCGCCCAACCCGAGGCGATGGCGCCGCCGGAGTAACCGGTGATGCCGATGGGTGCGTCGGGGGATACGCCGGCGGTCCGACTCGCGCGAAGTCCGTCGAGGACGGTGTGCCCCGACACGATCCCGGCCGAGTAGGCCTGACGCGGCCCCTGGTAGTCGGTGACGACGACGGCATATCCGCGGCCCAGCAGGTCGCCGACCCGGTCGATCTCCTTGTTGGTGCCGCGGGGGAGCGTGTACGACGGCGCGCACGCGTTGCCGAGCGAATCGGTCGCCTCGTTGTATGCGACGACCGGTCGAGGTCCGCCGCCCGTCCACGGAGCATCGGGAACGATGACGGTCGTCGCCGCGGCAATCGGGTTGTACTTCGAGTCGGTCGACCGGAACAGCAATTGAGTCGACGTCGTACCCGGTAGCACCGCAACGCTTCTGGAGTTCAGAACCGCACCGGGACTGCGTGTTTCGAACCCGGCAGGCGGGTCGAACCACGAATCGCCGAGAGGAGTGGGCAGGTAGGCTGCCGGATCTCGAGGTGGTGCGAGGAGATCGCCCACTGGGTCTGCCTGTGCTGCCGGCGCGAGCGCGAACAGCATCGCTGCTGCCCCCGCGAGAACGAAAGTTCTACGCATCGTGTGTTTCCCACCCTGCATCGTCTTCGAGAGCGCCCCGACGCCTAGGAAAGACCGTCCGCCATGGTGCCACAGATCGCGCCCGGGGCGGCGGGTTCACTCCCTGGCCATAGTCATCTGAGTGAATGACAGTCATGACGACACCCGTGCCCTTCGACGAGGATTTCCTCGGGCCGACGACGCCGATGCCGAGCCGCCCAGGTCTGATCGAGTTGCCCTACATGCACTTCACCGTCTCGATGGACCCGAATCGGCGTCTCGCAGCAGTCACCGCAGTGAACATCGACGGCAGCCGATTGCGTGCTGTTGCCCGTGGCGACAACTGGCGACTCGATGACCGTCTGCCGGCCGATCAGCAGGCGGGGCCGGAGTTGTATTCCAACAACGATCTCGATCGCGGCCATTTGGTCCGACGCCGCGATCCGGTCTGGGGGCCGCAAGAGGTAGCCGAACGGGCGAACTCCGACACCTTCCACTACACGGTGTGCGCACCGCAGACCTCGACGCTGAACCAGTCGATGACGCTGTGGCTCGGGCTCGAGGACTACGTTCTCGAACACGCACGGCAGTACGGGCAACTGCTGTCGGTGTTCACGGGCTGCATCTTCGCAGGCGAGGACCCGATCTACCGCGACGTCGCCATCCCGCGGCAGTTCTACAAGATCGCTGCGTGGGCACAGGGCGAGGAACTGGCCGCCACCGGCTACGTGCTGGACCAGACGTCCTCGCTCGATCCGATAGTGGAACCGTCGATCTCGGTGACGGACGTTCCGCCGCTCGGGCCCTACCGTACATTCCAGGTGCCGATCGAGGACATCGCGTCGGCAACCGCTCTCGAGCTCGCCGAACTGGTCGCGGCCGACCGCTACGCACCCATTGCGTCGGCGGCCGGGGCCGAGGATCGTTGGACCGAGCTTGCCGAGTTCGACGCGATCGTCCTCTGACCGCGGACTGTGATGCGGCCCACCGACGGGGTAGGTTGTGTGTAACTCCAAGAACTACTCACCAGTAGGGGTACGAAATGCCAGCTCCGAGCGCTGCGACCTTCTCGCGGCTCGCCGATCTCATCGCCATTCCTGACGCCGCAGCCCGGCCGACGAAGTCCATCACGGAGGTGTTCACCGGCAAGGAGCTCGCAACCATCCCCGTCGGCACTGCCGAGGACGCCGAAGCGGCCATCGCCCGCGCACGCGTCGCACAGAAGACGTGGGCCAAGCGTCCCGTCGCCGAGCGTGCCGAGATCTTCCACCGGTACCGCGACCTCGTCCTCGCGCACCGCGACGAGCTGATGGATATGGCCCAGGCCGAGACCGGCAAGTCCCGCGCCGCTGCCCTCGAGGAAGTACTCGACATCGCGATGACCTCGCGTCACTACGCACGCACCGCCGCGAAGCTACTCGCGCCGAAGCGAGTGACAGGCATGCTGCCGGTGTTGACCAAGACCCGCGTTCGCTACCAGCCCAAGGGCATCGTCGGGATCATCTCGCCGTGGAACTACCCGATGACTCTCGCGGTTTCCGACGCCATTCCGGCCCTGCTCGCGGGCAACGGCGCCGTGCTCAAGCCCGATTCCCAGACGCCCTACTGCGCTCTTGCCGTCGTCGAACTGCTCTACAAGGCGGGACTGCCGCGTGACCTCTTCCCGGTGGTGCCCGGGCCCGGGTCCGTAGTGGGAACGGCAATCGTCGAGAACACCGAGTACGTCATGTTCACCGGTTCCACCAAGACCGGCCAGCTGCTCGCTGAGCAGGCCGGGCGTCGTCTCATCGGATTCTCCGCCGAACTCGGTGGCAAGAACGCAATGATCGTCGCCCAGGGCGCCAACCTGCGGGAAGTGTCCGACGCGGCCGTTCGTGCCTGCTTCTCCAACTCGGGCCAGCTCTGCATCTCCATCGAACGCATCTACGTCGAGAAGTCCATCGCCGAGGAGTTCACCGCCAAGTTCGGCCAGCGGGTGCGCAACATGACTCTCGGCGCCGACTACGAGTTCGGCATCGAAATGGGCAGCCTCATCTCCGAGGACCAGATCAAGACGGTCTCGGCGCATGTCGACGACGCCAAGGTCAAGGGCGCGAAGGTTATCGCCGGAGGCAACGCCCGACCCGACGTCGGGCCTCTGTTCTACGAACCGACCGTGCTGACGAACGTCAGCGACGATATGGAATGCGCGGCCACCGAGACGTTCGGCCCGCTCGTATCCATCTACCCGGTGGCCGATGTCGAGGAAGCGATCGAGAAGGCCAACGACACCGAATACGGCCTCAATGCCAGCGTGTGGGCGAAGACCAAGGCGGAGGGCGAGAGCATCGCTGCCCGCCTTCGCTCGGGAACAGTCAACGTGGACGAGGGCTACGCCCCCGCATGGGGAACCACCGGCGCTCCGATGGGCGGCATGGGTGTCTCCGGCATGGGGCGCCGTCACGGACCCGACGGGCTGCTCAAGTACACCGAATCGCAGACCATCGCGACCACGCGCCTGCTCAATCTCGGCGGACCGCGCGGACTGCCGCCGAAACTGTGGGCGAAGATCATGCCCCCCTTCGTCAAGGCGCTGAAGTACCTGCCGGGTCGGTAGGCGCGTTAGCTTTCGGGGTGACCGAATGTGACATTCGCTAGCGCCCTGGGTGACCGAATGTCACCCTCGCACACTCAGAGTGACCGGATGTGACATTCGGTGCGGCCCAGGTGACCGGATGTGACATTCGGTGCGGCCCAGGTGACCGAATGTGACATTCGCTAGCGCCCAGGTGACCGAAGGTGACATTCGCTCCGGGCAACACCCCCGAAAGGCCCGCACACCACGTGGTGTGCGGGCCTTTTCGCGGGTTCTTCACTATCTGACGCGGTGCCCGTCGAGCTCTGCGGGCACTGTGGTGGGCTGCTCGAAGGGAGCCGATGTGTCGTCGACCGGCTCCTCGACCAGGTCGATTGTCTTGCGTAGCGGTCGGTTAGGGATGAAGGCGACCGCGATCAGCGTGACGATGGCGACGAATCCGGCGATGAGGAAGATCCGTCCGGTCGCGTCACCGTAGGCGGTGCGAATGACCATCTCCACCGGCGCAGGCAGGGAGTCGAGGTCGAGTGATCCGCCGCCGCTCGAGGAGGCGTCGACACCCAGTTCGGCCAGACCTGCAACCGACTTGTCTGCCACTCGGGTTGCCAACAGCGACCCCAGCACCGAGACGCCGATTGCGCCGCCGAAGGTGCGGAAGAACGCGACGGTCGATGACGCCGCGCCGACGTTTTTTACGCTTACCGTGTTCTGCACGGCAAGGACGAGGTTCTGCATCAGCATGCCGGTCCCGAGACCAACGATGGTGATGAAGATGCCGACCGTCCACAGGCTGGTGGCGTGGTCTATGGAGCCCAGAAGCAGGAATCCGATGACCAGCAGCACGGCACCGGTGACGATGTAGGGCTTCCAGCGTCCGAATCGGGTGATGAGTTGCCCGGACCCGACAGAGGCGACGAGCATGCCGAACACCAGTGGGATCGACAGCAGTCCGGCATCGGTCGGCGAGTAGCCCCGAGCGGTCTGGAAGTACTGGGTCAGGAAGGTGGTGGCCCCGAACAGTCCGACACCGACGGAGATCGAGGCGATGATCGCCAGGCCCGTGGTGCGTTCGGTGACGATGTGCAGCGGGATGATCGGCGAGGAGTGCCGCGACTCGACGAGGATCATCAGCGCCAACAGCAGGACTCCGGCGCCGACCAGCAGTGCGGTCTCGCGTGAAATCCAAGCGTAGTAGTCGGCCTTGCCTGCGAACGAAACCCACACCAGCAGAATGGAAACGCCCGCAGTGAGGAGAAGGGCGCCGAGCCAGTCGATCGAGACGTTCTCTTTGCGTTCGGTCTCGATGTGCAGTGTCTTCTGAAGCAGAACGAGTGCGACGACGGCCAACGGGACGCAGACGAAGAAGGTCCAGCGCCAGCCGAGGGGGCTGTCGACGATGAGGCCACCGAGAATCGGTCCGCCGGACATCGAGACGGCCATCACGGCACCGGTGTAGCCGGAGTATCGGCCGCGTTCACGTGGCGAGACGATGGTGCCGATGATCGCGATGACCAGGGCCGTCAGCCCGCCCATGCCGATACCCTGAATCACGCGGGCGCCCAGCAGAAGTGGAACGCTGTGCGCGAATCCTGCGATCAGCGAGCCGGCGACGAAGATGAGGATGGCGCTCTGGACCAGGACCTTCTTGTTGAACAGATCGGCCAGCTTGCCCCAGATGGGCGTCGAGGCCGCGTTGGCCAGGAGCGCGGTGGTGATGACCCATGCGTAGGCAGTCTGGGAGCCCTGCAGATCAGCGATGATGGTGGGCAGTGCCGTCGAGACGATGGTGGTGCTCAGTAGCGCGGTGAACAGCGCAGCAAGGAGTCCGGTGAGCGCCTCGAGGATCTGACGGTGAGTCATCGCGCCGCTCTCGGACGCCTGTGGACCGGGTGGATTCTCGATCGATGTAGCCATTTTCTTATCTCGCAATCAATTTCAAATGGGATATGTACTGAGCGCCTTCGTCGAACGTGGTGTTGAGCCGACGGATCGACTCGAGCGCGTCCAGTGCGTCTTGTTCGTCCCAGTTCTCCAACATCGCGCGGAGTCGAGTGGCTCGGCGATCCCAGATATGGGTCAGTTTCTGTTGGCCTTGCGCCGATACGCAGACCAGCGACGCGCGTTTGTCGCAGGGGTCGGGGGTTCGGTCGATGAATCCGAGGTCGACGAGTTCTGCGATCTGCCGGCTGAGGGCGGACTGGCTGACGCAGAGCCTGTTGGCGAGGTCGGTCTGTCTGCATTCACCTTCGGTCGCGAGGGCGGCCAGCACTCCGGTCAGCGCCTGCGGCAGCGGTGAAGCCTCATCTCCGGTGGTCACGGCCCGCTTCAGCACGCGTCCGAAGAGGAATATTTCTTCGACGAGGGCCTCGGCTGTAGTGGTTCGCACTGCCATGGTGGCTCCAACGGTCTGGGTTAAATTACTTGCTGTCCGCAACCATATATATAAGTGGATGCAGCAATCAACTAATTTTCTTATCTCGTGGATCACAATAGAACTCTCGAGGTGCGGAACGCAGCATCGACGGGCAGGTCAGCCGGCTGCGGCGTCGAAAATCCCCCGTCGAACGTTCATGGTGACCCGGTCCCCGACGGCAGGTCGGGGGCCGGGTACCGCGCATCGAAACGACATTCCGTGCGAGAGGACCACAACATCGCTGACGCCCCGACCGTAGAGGGAGGACGTCACCACACCCGCAGTGCAATCGTGTGGGGATCCGGCGGCCAAGGAGATGTCCGACGGCAGGATCGCCAACCGTCCGCGCCCCTCCTCGGCTGCTTCGATGATATCGGCAGTCAGCTCGATGGGATGGCTGTCGGCGTGAAAGCGGCCGCTGTCGACGACACCGTCGATCACGTTGGCATCGGAGAGGAACTGCGCGACGAAAGCCGACGCGGGCCGTGCGACGACGTCCTCCGGCCTTCCGATCTGTGCGATGGCGCCGCCGTCGAGGATGGCGACGCGGTCGGCGAGCGCCAACGCCTCCGACCTGTCGTGGGTGACGTGAACGACCGTGAGCCCGGCAGCGCGCGTCAGGGACCGCAGTTCGAGTCGCAACCGATCACGTAGCGGCTCGTCCAACGCGGACAGCGCCTCGTCCAGCAGTAGTGCTCTTGGCGAGCGCACCAATGCTCGGGCAAGTGCCACGCGTTGCCGCTGACCACCGGACAGAGTTGCCGGATCCCGCGATTCGAGCCCCGGTAGACCGACAAGTTCGAGCACCTCCGCGACCCGTTTCTTTCTGCTCTCGCGTGAGACCCCCGAAAGTTCGAGTGGGTACGACACATTGCGGCCGACGGTGCGGTGGGGCCACAGCGCATGCTGCTGGAACACCATGCCGAGCCCACGTTTCTCCGGCGGCACTGTGCGACCCGCGCCGGCCACGACATCGCCTCCGATCGTCACCGTTCCGGCCGTGGGTTCGAGGAAACCTGCGACGGCACGCAGCAGCGTCGTCTTGCCCGAACCCGACGGCCCGACGAGGGCGAGGAACTCACCGTCGGCGATGTGGAGATCGATATCGCGAAGACCGGTGTTCCCGCCCGGATAGTCGAGGTGGAGGCCGTCGAGGGCAATAGCGGACATCAGCTGCGCTTCTTTCGATCCGTGACGCCCGCGACCAGGCCGAGACCTGCAATGCCGACGAGGGCGACGATGAGGGACAGTGCGGCGGCCGCGTTGTAGTCGCCCGCCTGCTGCAGATTGAAGATCGACACGCCGAGCGTCTGGGTGCCCGGTGCGACGAGCAGCACCGACATGGTCAGCTCCCGCACCGCCGTCAACGCCACAAGCACGCCGCCCGTGATCGCCGCCGGCACCGCCAACTTCCATGACACGTCGTACAGCGCCCGCACCGGTGACGCGCCGGACGACCGGGCGACCTCTTCCAGGGCACTGGGCGTCGCTTTCAGCGGCGCGCGGACTGCCTGCACCACGATCGCCAGAAATGCCATCACGTAAGCGCAGAGAATGACCCAGCGGGTATCGAACAGTCCTGTGTAGCGGCCGACGATGAGCCAGCCGACCGCGATGACCAGACCCGGAATGGCCTGGGGCAGCATGGCAACGACGTCGAGGCCGACGTTGTCGCGTGTACGCGTGCGGGTGGTGAGCACACCCAGCGCGAGGCCGACCACGCCGCAGATCACGGCCGCACCGACGGCCAACATCACCGAGTTCTGGATTCCGACGAGGGTTCCCGGGGCGGTCACGGCGGCGACGATGCTGTCGAGCGTCAGGTTCTCCCACGTGAACGCGATACCGGGTGCCGGAAGAAGAGCTTGCGAGGCGAGGGCGAGGATCGGCAACAGGGTTACCGCGAGTGCAAGCGTCCATACGAGAAATCCGACTGCGGCGCGGCTGCGTCCCAGCGGCAGCCGGGCCGACACCGTCGTCGCCGCGTCGATGTAGGTGTTGCGACGGCCGAGGACGCGATCGACGGCGACGGCGGCCACCGCGAGTACCAGCAGCACGATGCCGATGGTCGAGACCACTTCGAGAGGCTTTGCGACGGTGCCGGATTGAATGAATCGGTACACCATCGTCGAGAGCGTGACGTAACGGTCGGGGAGTCCGATGAGTGCGGGAATGCCGAAGTCGGCGAGGTTGGACACCGCCGTCAGCGTGAACGCGGCGATCGCAGCCGTGCGCAGCAGCGGCAACGTCGCATCCCGCAGGGCGCGCCACGGCGACGCCCCCGCCACGCGCGCGGCCTGTTCGAGGTCGCCGGGAATGCGTCGCAATGCCGCCGCGACGATCAGGTAGGCGAGGGGATACGAGTGCAGAGTCAGCAGGAAGATGACGCCGTCACCGCCGTAGATGTTCCACAGCGGCCCGCCGAACTGCTCAGCCCAGAACTTGTTGATCATCCCACTCGGCCCGAGCAGTCCGGTCCAGGCGATGGCTCCGACGAACGGCGGTATCAGCAACGGACTCAGCAGGATCAGCCGAACGATGTTGCGGCCGGGAAGATCCGTCCGATCGAGCACCAGCGCCATGGCGACCGCGATCACCACCGCCAGCGCGGCCGAGACACCGGCGGAGACGGCGCTGTTGACCGCGGCGTCGACGATCCCGGCGTCGAGCAGAACTCGAACGTGGTTGCCGCCGAGCCCGATCGACACCACCGCGCCGATCGGCACGACGATCACGGCCACCACGATGACCCACAGGGTCAGTCTGACTACAGAAAGGCCATTCGGCCTATGTGAGTGGAAATCCATAGCAGGCTATGGATTTCCACTCACATGCGCGGAGCGCCTATTAACCGACAAGCTCGTTGAACCTCATCACGGCCTCGGGCTGGAACTCGGTGATCTCGGCGAGATCGGGATTGAGCAGGTTCAGATCGGCGAGAGCGGGTGCACCGTCTGGTGTTCCGACGTCGTCGCGGACCGGCAGGTACTGCTGCTCGACGGCGATCTCCTGGCCGCGCGCGCTGACGAGGAAGTCGATGTACTTCTTCGCTGCTTCCTGGTTCTGCGAATCCTTGAAGATTCCGGCGGGCTGAGAGATGTACGGGACACCGTCGGTGGGGTATTCGAGGGCGATCGGTGAACCCTTGGCGGCCAGCTCGCGCACCAGGTAGTCGACCACGATGCCGATGGGCTGCGTGCCAGCGGCGACGGCCTGTCCGACGGGCCCGTTGCTCTCGGCCACCACGGGTTCGTTGGCTGCCAATCCTTCGAGCCACTCCTGGCCGAGCGAGTCCTCGCTGAGCCAGACGGCGGTGTTGTAGGCCGCTGCTCCCGAGACGTCTGGGTTGGGAAGGGTGATCTGCCCGCGGTACTGCGGGTCTGCGAGAGCGGCCCAGGTAGTCGGCGGTTCGGTGACGGCGCCCGTGTTGTAGGCGATGACGGTGGGAATGATGCGGGTGCCGACGTAGTAGCCGTCGGGGTCGACGATGTCGGCGTTCAATGCCTCGACATCGGCCGGCGTGTACTGCACCAGCAGGTTCTCGCCCTTGTAGCCCTCGAAAGTGGGCGCGTCGGCGGCGAGGAGGACATCGGCGCCGATACTGCCGGTCTGACGCTCGGATGCAATGCGTGCGTTGAGATCTCCGGTGCCGGCGCGATACACCTGAACGTCGATGTCCGGGTTGGCTGCAGTGAACTCGGCATTGAGTGCGTCGATCTTGGCCTGCGGCTCGGAGGTATAGACCGTCAAGGTCCCCGCGCCTGACTGATCGTCGGGTGCAGCGGTGGGTTCGGCCGGTTCGGAGCACGCGCTGAGCGCCGCGATCACGGCAACAGCACCGATGAGTGGGCGACTTCGGCGGAAGATAGTCAACATTTTCTCCTGATAGAGCGACGGAGTCGTGATCCTCGCCGCCCGAAAAGACAGTCTTCGGACTCGTCGGGATACGTCGAGCATCCGGAGTGTGAACGTCCGCCTTCAGGCTGTGGTGGCCAGTGCCGCAGCGAGTCCGAAGGCGGCGGCGAGAAGGCATACGTGCAGTGCCGCGTGCACGGTCGATGCCTCTGCGCGGGTGCGGTGGGCGGTGGCAGCGACCAACCATCCCGCCCGCAACTTTCGTGCCAGCAGGACCAGGAGGATCAGTGCCACGGTTTTCGCCAGCACGATGCGCCCGTAGCCGGAGTCGATCAACGCACCGAACCCACCGACCTTGACGGCGGCGTTCACGGTGCCGCTCACCGCAAGAATCCACACCGACCACCAGGCCAGCCGCGAGTACACCGGCAGCGCCGACGCCCACGCCCCTCGGGCGCGCAGCGTCAGCGCCATCGCGGCCAGCACGCCCAGCCACACCGCGGCGGCGATCGTGTGGACGGCGATGAACAGCGACCCGAACAGTTGCTGCGACATGTGTCCGGTGATGGGCCGTGCCACGAGCGCAACGACGGCAGCGACCACGACGGGAACTGCCGCGAGGTCCGAGTCGGTGCGATACGCGTACAGGCAGTACAGGCACGCTGCCGTCGTGCACAGCACCGTCACCACACCTAGCTGGCCGACGGTGATGCCGGTGAGGTACGAACCGAAGGCGGACGCCGGCAGCGCGCCGATATCGCTCCCGAAGGTCTCGGTGGCCGCGGCCACGACGAGCGCCACCTCGGCAACCGTCCATGCGCCCGCGACGATCGCCGCCGTCCGGAAGATCCGGGGCCGGTTGCGGGCCGTGAACAGCTCGGTTCGAAGCAGCGCGAGACCGAGCGTCGTCGCGCCCAGGCAGTCGGCGAGGACACGCAGCACCGACGACGGATCAGGACCGTCGGGGTGGGCCAGCAGCCAGGCCGCTCCCACCCCGGCGACGCCCGAGGCGCCGGCGACCAGTGCCCACCACCGGCGAAACACGGTCGGCTACGCGTCTTTCGGCTTGCGCAGGGTGAAAGCGAGGCCGCCGGCGAACACCACACCGCCCCCGACGAGGAACGGCCACAGCGGAATCCCGCCGTCACCGTCACCCGAATCCGCGTCCGAAGCTGCCACCGTATCGCCACTGGCCGTTGCGGCGGCCGCCTCACCGGGCATGCCCGCGCCCGCCTGGGTAAGCGTGAATCCGACAGTTCCGCTGATGGGATGCCCGTCCGCGGACGTCACCCGGTAAGCGATGGTGTAATCCCCGGCGGGGCCGAGTTCCCGAACGTCGACGACGACGGACTGCCCCTCGACCCGCGGATCGCCCTCGGACCACATGTTGCCGTCGGGACCGACGACGTTCAGAGTGGCGAACTGCGATTGCGGGACTTCGTTGAACGAGATGGACACCTGTTCCGGTCCCTGCGCGAGCTGGGACCCATCGGCCGGATCGGAGCCGGTGACGAACGAGTGCGCCGAGGCCGTCGGCGTCCCCAGTGCAAACGCCAACACGGCAAGCGAGGCGAGAATCAGCTTCTTCATGAGCGGCGTCCACGGACTGTCGCGCCGATACCCAGCGCGGCGCCGAGCGCGCCGAGGACGAGCGCAACGCCGGCGACCCAGAGGGCGGTGTTGTCGGATCCTTCGTCGGTGGCCACGGCTATGACCTCGAGGTCTTCGTTGGAACGACCGTGAGGTGGGTCCGCGGCCGCGGCGAGCGTCAGAGCGGGTGCGGGCCGCTCGGGCTCGCTGCCGTCGGTGGGTTCCTCATCCCATGCGACCACTTCACCGTCGGTGTAGGTCTGGGTGGCGGGCAAGCTCACCGAGTCATCTTCCGGAAGCGGTCCGGCCGAGAGCAGAAACTGCTGGAACTGGCCGGGGAGCACCTCGGCACCGGGCTCGGCGGTCCAGGTCACCGCAGTGGCCAGCCCCTCACTGTCCCGGTCGACGGTGGAGGTCCATCCTGGGATGGGTTGTGTACGTGCCGCTTTGAGACCCGGGAGTTCTACCTTCACAGACGAGGTCGCGGCGGTCTCGGATTCGGTGGGCACGCGGAAGGTCATGACGGTGTAACCGCCTTGGGCGGCGTCGGGGGCAACGACGGTCACGTGCGCTGCGGCCGCGCCGGTGCCGACGGCGAGGGCCAGCGATGTGGTGCCTGCGAGGATCGAGGCACGACGGATCAAGTTGTTCATGGATGTTGGTTCTTTCTCGAAAGTGGTGTGTGCAAACGGCTCAGGCCGATGCAGGTGGGCCACGTCTCGAGATGGATGTCGTGAACGAAAGCGGCGCGAGGTAGATGGGCCGGTCGATGGTGACGAGGCGGATCGGGGAGACCGGAAGCGTCAGCGGTGGATGCAGGACGGCGCGGATGATCGAGGTGATCGGGCCGTAGAGCTGTTCGGCGACGCAGATCAGTGCGGCCGCAGCGACCGACGCCGCGAGGTGCAGCACCAACATCGGCGTACTCGGCACCACCGAATGCGCTTGCACCGCCTCGTGTGGGACGGCCGATGCGTCGGAAACAGCGACGGCGAGCGCGAGGTGCCCGGCGAACTGTCCGAACACGAGCCCGCCGAGAACCGTCGTCAGCGCGGCACGTCCCGAACTCGGACTGGGCAGCATCGACACCGCGCCGACGCCGATTCCGACGATCATCAGAAATGTCAGTGCCGATCCCGACGGATACGCCCCACCCGCGGTGCCGTGGGCGGCCACGGCGAGCGCGACGGTCAGTGCGCCGACAGCTCCGCCGCGGAGGGAGGCGGCGGGCGAGGTCATGACGGCAGCGAGGAGCTAGCGGATGCCGAGCCGTGCGAGCAGGTCCGCTTCGATTCCGTCGAGTTCGGCCGAGATGGCATGGTGCGCAGCCTTGCGGCGGGCTGCCGGCATCAGCTCCGCGGTCTGCACCGCAGTGCTGAGATCGGACAGGCGCTGGGAGATGGCGTCGGCGAACTTGCCGGTCTCGGCATCGGAATTGGACGCGGTGACTCGGGCGAGGGACTTCTCGGCGGCGGCGATGCGCGCGCTGAGCTTCGCGCCGTGCCCGGTGAACTCACCGAGCTCGGCGGGGCTGACGCCGAGCTTGGCTGCCTTGCGCTCGTCGAGGTGTCCACGCAGAACCGTCGCGCCGCGATAGAAGATGGGCGTCAGAACTGGGATCAGGACGCGCGCAATACCGATGTACTTGCGAACCTGCGCCGCCGAGAAACCGCCCTGCGAGGCGGCCTTCTGCTGTGCCCGGAGCGTCGCTACCTGGGCCTTCTCGACATTTTTCTGCGATTTGGCTTCGACTGCATTGAGCTTGCGCTGGGACTTCGCGATGGCCGCGAGCTGCTTGCGCTCGTTCTTCGCACCGAGCCTGGCCTCGAGGCCGGCTTTGTGCTTGAGAGCTTTGGCCTCTGCCTTTCGAGTGGCACGACCTTTGCGCTTGCGGAACAACCCCATCGACAAGGCCCCTTACATCAGCTTCGGCGGTTCGGCGCGGCGTTCGCGCTGGCTCGGTCACAGCCTATCCGTTCGCGCGGGTGGGTCGCATCGGGCATGTCGGTGGGGGGACATAGGCTCGAGCTGTGAAGAGTCAGCCCATGCCGGCGAACGGGTCGGTGAGATCGGCACCGCCGGTGTTCATCGATTCCGGACCTCTGACGCGCTGCCGACACCGGCTGTACCTCGATACCGCGTACTCCTCGCTGCAGCGACTCGAACCGGAGAACCCGGGGGTACGGCAGCGTCGAGAAGCCGCGCAGGCGCACCGCGAGGCAATCCGCGCCGTGCTGGCCGCAGGTCTCGAGGGCTGGACCCAGATCGAGGCCTCCGATGCGCGCACGGCCGCCGAACGGACGATGGCGGCCTGCCGCCGCGGCGCGCAGTGGATCTGGAACGCGGTCCTCCCCGCCGAGCGAGATACTGGACGCCGCGGTCGCAGTGAGCTGCTGATGCGCGACCCCGCCGGAGTCGGCTACATCCCCATCATCGTGGTCAACCACAAGGTCACCGATCCAGGCCGCGGGGCCGTCACCACCTCGTTCGACCACTGGGCGCCCACCGTCGACGAGTCGCGCAAGGTTCGTAGCCAACTTCGTGATCAATTGCGGCTCGCGCATCTGCACCGGATGCTCGAGTTCGAGGGCTTGGCGTCGCCGAGCGCGCTGGGCGGAGTCATCGGATTCCGCGCCGAGTGCATCCTCGTACACGACCTGAGCACCGTGTTCGCCGAGTACGACACTCGCTTCGAAGACCGCCTCGCGGTGGCCCGCGGCGAGAAATTCACCGTGCCATCACAGGTCAGCGAATGCAGATCGTGTTCGTGGTGGACCGACTGCCGCCCGCAACTGGCCGCCAACCGCGACGTCTCGCTGGTGGCGTCGGGAATGCGGGCGGAGGTACTGCGCGAGAACGGCGTCTACACCGTCGACGAACTCGCCGAGTTCACTGGACCCGTGCCGGAGGACTGGCCGTTCGGCAGCTTCGACGACGCCGTGGCCGCTGCAATGGCGTGGCAGTCCGGTGTCCCCCTGCTGCGCCGCACCGAGAAGGTCACCGTCCGCCGCGCCGACATCGAGGTCGACGTGGACATGGAGTCGTACCAGGATCACGGCGCGTATCTGTGGGGCACGCTGCTGACCGAGGCTGGGGGACCGCCTCCGGTGTACCGCGGGTTCGTCACCTGGGACCCGCTGCCGACGGTGGACGAGGGTCGATCGTTCGCCGAGTTCTGGCGTTGGCTGATGGGAAAGCGAGCCGAGGCCGCCGCAACGGGCAGAACCTTTGCCGCGTACTGCTATTCACGCCAGGCAGAGGACAAATGGCTGCTCGACTCGGCGCGACGCTTCGCCGATATACCCGGAGTGCCGTCGGAGGCGGAGATCCGCGAGTTCATCGACAGCGAGCAGTGGGTGGACATCTACCAGGCCGTCAGCGATCAGTTCATCTGTCCCAACGGCAAAGGGCTCAAGAAGATCGCCCCCGTCGCCGGCTTCGAGTGGCGTGATGACGAAGCCGGCGGTGAGGCATCGATGGGCTGGTACCGCGACGCAGTCGGATACGACGCCGAGCCCGACCACTCCCAGCGTCAGCGACTGCTGATCTACAACGAGGACGACGTGCAGGCCACCAAGGTGTTGCGCGAATGGATGAGCGACCGCGCAGAATCCGAGATCCCCACCCTCGCGTCCTTGCGCGTGCACTTGCCCGGCTGAGCCGAAAAGCTACCGCGGTGCCATCCGGATCGCGCCGTCCATACGGATGGTTTCGCCGTTGAGGTAGTCGTGCTCGGCGATCATCTGCACCAGCTGGGCGTACTCGGTCGGCTGCGCGAGGCGCGAGGGGAACGGAACGCTCGCCTCGAGCCCCTTGCGGTACTCCTCGGTTACTCCGGCGAGCATGGGGGTGTCGACGATGCCGGGGGCGATGGTGTTGACGCGGATGCCCGCCTGCGCCAGGTCGCGTGCTGCGGTGATGGTCATCGCGTGCACGCCGCCCTTCGACGCGGTGTACGCGATCTGGCCGATCTGTCCCTCGAATGCCGCAACCGATGCGGTGTTGATGACGACGCCGCGCTGACCGGCGTCATCGACGGTTTCCAGCGACTGCATGCGGTTGGCCGCCAGGCGCATGACGTTGAACGTGCCGAGCAGGTTGATGGTGATGACCGTGCGGAAGAGTTCGAGGTCGTGCGGACCCCTTTTGGACAGGATTCGACCTGCCCAACCGACGCCTGCGCAGTTGACGACGATACGCAGCGGCACCCCGGCCTCGGCGATCTTGTCGAGCGCGGCCTCGACTTCTTCCTCGCTGGTGACGTCTGCGGCGATCAGCGTCACGCCCTCGGGGACGCTGTCACCCGCGCGTTCGATGGACTGTGCGAGGTCGAGTCCGAAGACGGTGGCTCCCGCGTCGGCGAGGCGCTTGGCCGTCGCTGCACCGAGGCCCGACGCCCCTCCTGTGACCAATGCTGCTGTTCCCGAAATCTCCACGGTTGTGCACTCCTTCATGGTCGGCGGCCGGTGTGGCCGAACTCGCCTTGCACCATAACTGTGCGGTGATTCGGGGGCGTACGGGGATGTGTCGGAGGCGACACCCACCTCACACAGGCCGACCGTCGTGGCCGTACTCGACCCGGTAGGTGTTCGCGGCGTCGACCAGCATGGTGGCCAGGAGGGGACGGCCCGGCGGGAGCAGACGCACCGTCGCCGACCCGGTGGAGATGGTGTCGAGTCGATCCGCAGCCGAGTCCGCCAGTGTCGTTCGTACGTGCGCGTCCAGTTCGACGTCACCGCGGTCATCCAGCATGACCACCTGCACCCCGCGGCTTCGAGCCGAGCGCGCGGCACGCGCGAGGCGGGCGGTCAACAGGCCTCGGGCGCGCAGGGAGTCGCGGAGGTCGGCTTCGAGGAGTTCGCAGACGAGCAGCTCACTCTGGTCGAGTTCGGGACCGTCGGCGATTCGCCCCAGCAGAGGCCGAGCTTGTTCGTCGAGGCGGCGCAGTTGAGCGTCGCGCTCGTCGAGAGCGGCCGACGCAGCTGCCGCGGCTGCGACGCGAAGAGTCGACTGCTCTCGGAGTTGAAAGATGGATCTGCCGAGCGGGCGGATGGTGAAGGCGAAGAATGTGGCCATCAGTAAGGGGGCGACGTTGATGGTGGACAACGACAGACCGTAGGCGAGATTCTGATTGGCGGCTGCCCACAGGATGGTTACCCCGAGCATGAGCGTCAAACCGAACCATGCAAACCAGGTGCGGCCGCGTACGCACATGAAGGTGTAGATCGCGACGGAAGCGCCGAGCGGCCATGTCTGCAATGTGCTCGTCACCGGTGTAGGGATAGCCGAATACACCAGTGCGCAGCTGATCGGCCCCACTGCGAGCAAAGCCAGCGTCGTCGTCATCGGCAGGGGATCACCCGGTGCCGCAATCAGGGTGAATGCACCGCTCACGCAGACGAGCACTGCGAGCAGGATCGGCCACGTGTTGCTCGTTCCCTCGAGAGTGGACAAGGCGCTCACCGTCAATGCGAACGCGTAGAACGCCACCACCGCATATGCAGCGCGAGAACGCATCCCGAGCAGATCGCGGACATCCTGAATGTGGTTCATCCGAATGCTGCTGTGCGGGGAACATCCGACGCGCACCAGGTGAGATGCACGGTGGTCCCCTGTCCCGGAATCGAATCGATCCGAGAGGCGCCCCCTGGCAGTTGCCGGAGTCGGCCCTCGATGCTGACCGCGACTCCGAGTCGGTGCGGCGGGACGGAGGCCCGGTCGAACCCGACTCCGTCATCGGTGACCGTGGCCTGCAGAATGCCCGGTTGCGTCCGGACGGTGACGGAGCGGTTCGACGGCCCAGCATGGCGGAGGCTGTTGCGCATCGCCTCTGCCAATGCCGCACCGATGGCACGGACAGCGTCGGCGGGATACGTCTGCGGCTCAACGTTGGAGGTCGACGTTTGCGATATCGACTCGATATGGACGATGACTGATTCGTCGACGTCGTTTGCTGTAGCGCGCAATTGGGCGATGGCCTCGTCGGCATCGACGAAAGTCGGCGCGGAATGCGTTCGGAGCGAGTCGAGTTGCCGCAGGGTGAGCCGAGCCTGGTTGACCACGCTCGGCGATCTTCCCTGCCGCGCCACCGACAGCAGTGAGGACATGACTCCGTCGTGAGTGAGTGCATCGAACCGCTCTCGCTCGACCGCTCGCGCGGCCGCCGCTGCGGACCGTGCCGCCTGTGCCTGCGTTCGAGTGATGGTGGCGTCGAGAATCCGTGCGGTTCGCAAGGCGGCAAGTGTCGCCGCGACGAAGATGGTGCAGAACATCATGCCGAAGACGATGTCGGCGAACAGCGGTGTGGTCACGAACGGTTCGCGTAGCACGTAGTTGATCGATTGCGCCGCGATCACGCCGACAGTCATGTGAACGAAGACCAGCACCGGTGGCCACACGCTGGCGGCGGCCAAGGACGCCAAGCCGGGGAAGGTGCTCAAATACACGCCCTGTACGTCGAACAGCGTTTGATCCCAGGCCAGCCACCAACCGAGCACACACAGCAGGTAGGTCACCGCCGCGATGCTTCCGGCCATGCGGATCGCACGGATGCTCCCCGAGAAGGAGGACAGGCCGAACAGCAGGCCCGTACCGAATACGGCGATCACGCAGAACCAGTTCCACCAGGTCGGCGTCAGAAATGCGGTGCGTCGGATCTCCGGCAGGAGGATCAGAAAGTACGCGACATAACCGGTGCCGACGAACCGAGCGAACATCTTCACCAGTCGTTCGAGCGACCTGCGTTCTTCGCCGTCTGCGGCCGTGTCGACGATCGGTGCAGCAGCCTTGGTTACCACGGACATGCCATTTCCTCCGCATCTATGCCGAGGAGTGTAGGTGGAACTTCAGCTGTCCTTCAAAGCCTTCAGTCGTTCGAATGACGCCTCGTGACGTGTCCGGCGACGGCGGAATGCGGTCGCGCCGGACCATGTCGCGATGGACAGCGCCAGAACAACTCCCGCAGCGATCAGCGGTGCGGGGGTGCCGGGGGCGATGCCCTCGAAGAACAGCATCGCGCCGAAGACGAAGAACAGCGCAGCCGCGGAGTACTGAATCGTCCGTTCCGGCAGATGTTTACCGAGGACGGCGCCCACGACGATAGCGAGGGCGTCGGCGGCAACCATGCCTACCGTCGACCCGATCCATACACCGACCCAGTCGTTGTCGGTGGCGAGGGTGACCGTCGCGAGCATGGTCTTGTCGCCGAGTTCGGCGAGGAAGAACGCCGACGCAATGGCCAGGAAGGCCGACCGGGTGATTTTCGACGCCTTGGCGCCCTCGTCCTCGGAGAGGGAGTCGCCGCGCAGGGTCCACAACCCGAATACGACGAACGCGATACCGCCGACGATCGAGATGGCCGCAGTCGGTATCGACAGACCGAGGAAGTGGCCGACGGCGACGGAGACGAGGTGCACGATGGTGGTGGCGACGGTGATGCCACCGATGACGACGTACCAGCGGTACCGGAGTGCGAACGTCATCGCCATGAGCTGCGACTTGTCACCGAGTTCGGCGACGAAGATGACAGCGAAGCTGAGCAACAGGGCAGAAAGCACGGGCGGGGACTCCTCGGTCGACTACATGACCGAAGGTCTCGCCCACCGCTTCGTCTGCTTCGTGAGCAAGACGGACGGTTCACCGTGCCGGGCTACACCTTTCGGCGTCGGCCAGTATGTCGACACAGCAATTGCGGGCTACTCCCCTTCGCTGGCGCCAACACTATGGTGCGGGGGCCGAATTGTCCATCGGGACAATAAGTTTGGCTTCCCGAAGTCTCGACTGCGGGAACGGTTCACGACGCGAGGAGCATTGCCAAAACTGCGGTGTCGGGATCGCTGATCGGATCGAGACCCACCCTGCTTCGCATGGCCGTGACGGTGCCGTCGGATTCGGCTTCGACCCAGGCGGCGCGGTGTTCGAGGCCCAGATGCGGCAAACCCGGAAGCAGCACGCAGCCCGAGGCCGCGCCTGCGCACTCGGGCAGCGACGGCGTGGTCTCCGAGGGCGGATGGAGCATCAACAGCGCCGACGGTTGGTGCTGGGCATACCGGCCGGGTGTGACGGCCGTCTCACCGACTACCGGTCCGTCGGCGAGGACGAGACCCACCACGCCGGGCTCCGGGTCGTCGGGAAGCTCCTCGCGTACGCCGAACACCGTGGAGGTGGCGAGCAAACCGGGCATCGACGCGACCTGCACGGCGAGCGCCAGGAACTGAGCCCACTCCTTGGTGGTATCCGGCCAGCGACCCGACACGACGAAGCCGCGCAGCAATCCTGCGGCATGGAAAGGGGAAATACCGATGAGTTTGCGCTCGTTCATCTCACAGCTCCCTTGGGTGATTCGGCCAGGGGTGATACCCGGTTACACCACGTTGGGTACGGCAAGCATGAATGAGGACGGGCTGGCACACAAGAGAGTGCGAGTGCCAGTTGACGCTCCCCCCCTAGACGCATGAATGGACCATTGCAACCGTCTAGCCGTTGCAATGGCCCATTCATGCCGAAAACCGGCGGAACCGCCGAAAACCGGCGGAAAACTACGGGAAAATCAGACCCGGGGTCTTCGACGTCGCTGCTTCGAAGCGTGCCTGGACATCGGCCCAGTTCACTACGTTCCAGAAAGCCTTGACGTAGTCGGCCTTGACGTTCTTGTACTGCAGGTAGAACGCGTGCTCCCACATGTCGACCTGGAGCAGCGGGATGATGCCGAGTGGCACGTTGGCCTGCTGATCGTAGAGCTGGAAGGTGAGCAGCTTCTTGCCCAGCGAGTCGTAGCCGAGCACTGCCCAGCCCGATCCCTGCAGGCCATTGGCGGCTGCGGTGAACTGCGCACGGAACTTGTCGAACGAGCCGAACTGGTCGTCGATTGCTGCGCTGAGTTCGCCTTCGGGCTTGTCGCCACCGTTGGGCGAGAGGTTCTTCCACCAGATGGAGTGGTTGACGTGTCCGCCGAGGTGGAACGCGAGGTTCTTCTCGAACAGGAAGATCGAACCGTGATCGTCGTTTTCGCGAGCCGCTGCGAGCTTCTCGAGTGCGGTGTTGGCGCCGGCGACGTACGCTGCGTGGTGCTTCGAGTGGTGCAATTCGTTGATCTCGCCCGAGATGTGAGGCTCGAGAGCGGAGTAATCGAAATCAAGGTCGGGCAGGGTGTACTCGGACACGTGGTTCCCTTCATCTTCTCGACGCCGCGCTCACCGTGAATTCGAAGGCGCGCACGTCCTACTGTGGATCTTTCGTAGGGCTCAACCCAATCCCATATCTACCCTCAGTGCAACAGTTGTAATCGAGATCCATTCCGTTCGATCGATTCCGGACAATTCCGACAACCTGCGTAGGTAACGGACAGGTCACGGCAAGGTCCCACAATTCGTCCAGCAGGTGAACGGGCAACTACCATGGCCCGGTGTCCCCTTTGCGCAGATCGGGCGAGCAAGCCGACTCACCTTCTGCGATGAGTGCTGTCTACGCACCGCGAGTCGAACTCGCGGGTGCAAATCTGTTGCGATTCATCGCGGTTCTGGCCGTATTGTACTCCCACATCTCCTTTTATCTGATCGACGACCGAGGCGACGGCTGGTGGATGCTCGACTTTGGATACTGGCTCTTCGTCCAGGTCATCGGCGTGAACCATCATCTCTCGTTCGTCGGTGTCGCGGTATTCATGCTTCTCACCGGTCTGCTCGTCACCCGGTCTGCGATGCGCCAGTCACGACGAGATTTCACCGTCAGTCGGCTCTCGCGACTGATTCCTGCGCTGTGGGTGGCCATCGCGCTCGCGATTATTCTGGTGCGGCTGGGCATCAACGGAATGTTCGGCCCGCAGGACGGAGTTTCGAACTTCGAGGCCGTGCTCAGCTTCTTCCTCGGCGGATTCTTCCTGAAGCCCCAAGTCGCAGTCCTCGGCGTCACCTGGACCCTGGCTGTGCAGTTGATGTTCTACCTCTACTGCGTCGCCGCCCGTGACGTACTCCGCTCGCGGCCCATTCTGGTGCCGATCATAGGCGCGGCGCTGTGCAGCGTCGTGCTCCTCTACAACGCGCTCGTGCCCGACCCGTGGACGATCCCGATGCTGTCGAAGATCGCCGCGACGCTGCCGACGCTTTTTCTGGGACAGATCATCTACCTGAGCTGGAGCAAGATCGTCGGCTGGCGCTCGATCCTCGTGGCAGTGCTCGCCCAGGCCGTCGTGGTGCAGCTGGCCACCGAGGTCGGCGCCTACTGGGCGGGCGGCCGGTACTTGTGGACCATCATCGTCGTCGCCGCGATGGTTCTGCTCCTCGGACGGTACGACGGACGGGCCGCGCACTGGTCGATCATCCGCTGGACGGGCACCCGTAGCTACGCGATCTATCTCCTGCACACGCTGATCCTGTACCGCGTTTTCCAGTTCGTTGTTCCCTACACGGGACCGACCGGCGCCGTCATCGCGTTCGTTGCCGTCACCGCCGTGGCGTCGGAAATCCTCTACCGGTGGGTGGAGACGCCGGCCGCCCGGTGGCTCAATGGACGCTTCCGCAGCCGCACGCACGTAGCGCAGTCGAGCGCCCACTAGGAACACCCGACCGCACAGCTGCGGCCTCAGAGCTGCGGCATGACCTCGGACGCGACGAGCTCGAGATGATCGAGATCGGCCAGGTCGAGCGTCTGCAAGTACACGCGTGAGGCGCCCAGTTCGCCGAACCGGCCGATCTTGTCGACCAGCTCGGCCGGGCTCCCCGCCGCCCCGTTTTCACGCAACTCCGATACCTCACGTCCGATCTTCGATGCCCGTCGGGCAATCTCCTCTTCGCTTTTGCCGCAGCACAGCACGAGTGCGTTGCTGTAGAGCAGGGACTTCGGATCGCGGCCGGCCTCGGATGCGGCGTCGCGCACGCGGTCGAACTGAACCCTGGTCTCCTCGAGCGAGGAGAACGGGATGTTGAACTCGTCCGCGTACTTCGCGGCCAGGGCGGGCGTGCGCTTCTTGCCCTTCCCGCCGATCAGGATCGGCGGACGCGGCGACTGAACCGGTTTGGGCAGCGCCGGCGAATCGGTGATCGGATAGTGCTTGCCGTCGAACGAGAATGTCTCACCCGACGGGGTTTCCCACAGGCCGGTGATGATGGCCAACGATTCTTCGAGCCTGTCGAACCGCTCACCGAGTGGCGGGAAGGGAATGCCGTACGCCCTGTGCTCCTCCTCGAACCAGCCCGCACCGAGTCCGAGATCCACTCGGCCACCGCTCATCGCGTCGACCTGCGCCACGCTGATCGCGAGCGGGCCCGGGTAGCGAAAGGTCGCCGACGTGACGAGGGTGCCGAGGCGGATGGACGAGGTTTCCCGGGCGATGCCGGCGAGAGTGATCCACGCGTCGGTCGGTCCGGGAAGCCCGTCGGAGTTCATGGCGAGGTAATGATCCGAACGGTAGAACGCGCCGAACCCCAGCATTTCTGCAGACTGCGCCACCCGAAGAAGGTCGTCGTAGGTGGCGCCCTGCTGAGGTTCGGTGAAGACACGAAGCTCGATGCCGGCGGATTCCGCGCTGGAAGATATAACCATGATTCGAGTGTAGGAGCGCCGAAACCTGTGGATAAAACCGGCGATTGTCCGAATTCTGTGGATCGGCCTGTGGATACTGTGGATAACCCACCCGGGTTATCCACAACTCGCGAGGTTTGCGGGTGGCAGCCCGAGCAGGGTGCGTGACAAGATCGTGCACGTGTCTGCTCCGGATCTGCCCGCTGTGCCCGCTGTGCCCGCTGCCGAGCTTCCCGCCGATCTGAGCGGGTCGATACTGCTCGACGTTCGCGAGGATGAAGAATGGCGTCACGGCCACGCCCCGGGCGCCCTGCACATCCCGATGAGCGAAGTGCCTTCGCGAGTGGGTGAAATCGAGCCGGACGCGTCGACGTACGTCGTATGTGGGGTGGGCGCACGGTCGGCACGGGTCGTGCAATACCTGACCCAGATCGGCTACGAAGCCGTCAACGTCGATGGCGGAATGCACGCGTGGGTCGCCGCCGGTCGCCCGCTGGTGCGCGAGGACGGCACCGAGGCGAGAATCGTCTAGTGGCCGCTTTCCAGGTTTGTGCGCGATGCGCGACGCGGTGGCCCGTCGGGACACGCCCAGCGGTGTGGTGCCCGCGTTGTCACGGAGTGCTGCTCTCACCGGTTTCCGCGCAGGCCCCGGCCCGAGGTAGATGGAACTTCAAGTGGGTAGCGCGCAAGCCCAAGAGCAAGAACCCCCAACGCACACCTGTGCGGACTGCCCGGCAGGTCGCCACGCCCAAATACGATCAGATCCCGCGCTGGGGTCTGACAGACCGCCGGGTGGACACCGCCGACGAACCTGAAACTCGGGTCGAGCGCTGGTCCGACGCGGCCTCCGGGCTCCTCATGCTCACCGCCGCCCTGCTCGGTGTCGCGGTCGTGGCCGAGGGGCTGCGGTACGCGATTCTGCTGTACAACCGCACACGACTGGTGAGCCCGAGCACGCTCGTCATCTCCGATGCACTCGTTCTCTTCTCGCAGGTCGCCTCCATCGTCATCGGCGTCGCTGCCGCGGTGGCGTCGGGATGCTGGCTGGTGACGAGGCGTCGCGCCGTGTTCGAGCGGGCCGGGCAGCGCGATCCCCGCAGCGTGCGGTCGCTGCTGATCGGGTGCCTCGTCCCCGTCCTGTCGCTGGTCTTGCCCGGGGTGTACCTCACCGAGCTGGTCGAGCGGAAGAACGGCCCGGATCGAGATCGACTGCTGTTGCTCGTGCGGCTCTGGTGGGCGATGTGGGTCGTCGATTGGATTCTCATGTTGCTCGTATCGATCTGGCGGACGCGAGATTCCTTGCAGGCGCGTGCCGACGGTGTGTTGTTGGCGGCGTTGCTGTGCCTCGTGGCCGCCGGCGTTGCGTTGCTGACGATCTACCTCATGCGCAGCGTCGACGAACTTCGATGGCGCGGCGGCAGACGGCCGGATCCCACGCGCTGGGTCGTTGCCGTTCCCCGCAGCCGCAACACCGAGCGCCCCGATGCCGACATCGAGACCGACACCGAGTCCGGCGTCGAGCACGAGAAAGCGTCGACGTCGTGAGCGATCGTCGTCGCCCGTTCGTCGTCGCCCACCGCGGCGCCTCCGAGGAAAAGAAGGAACACACCCTCGTCGCGTTCGACCACGCACTCCAGCAGGGAGCCGACGCCCTCGAGTGTGACGTGCGGATCACCCGGGACGGGCACATCGTGTGCGTACACGACCGTCGAGTCGACAGAACTTCCACTGGAACCGGTCTGGTCAGCGGACTGTCCTACGAGACGCTCAAGACCTTCGATTACGGCGCCGAAGGCGAACCCGCCGAAGTCCTGCTCCTGTCCGACCTGATCAAGCTGGTCTTGGACTGGACGAGCAAACCGGTGAAACTGTTCATCGAGACCAAGCACCCGGTCCGCTACGGCTCTCTCGTCGAGAACAAGGTGCTGGCCGAGTTGCATCGCTACGGATTGGCGCAGCCCGCGTCCGCGGCCCACTCGCGTGCGGTGATCATGTCGTTCGCACCGACCGCGGTGTGGCGGGTCCGTCGGATGGCGCCGCTGCTCCCCACTGTGCTGCTCGGCGACGCCTCTCGCTACCTCGGCGGGGGCGCCGCGACGGCGGTCGGCGCGACCGCGGTGGGGCCGTCGATCAAGTCGCTACGCGAGCGCCCGTGGATCGTGGACAGGGCCGCGGCGTCGGGACGCGCGACGTACTGCTGGACCGTCGACGAGAAAGCCGACGTCGAGCTGTGTCTGGAGTTGGGCGTGGGATGGATCGCCACCAACAACCCCGGACGAACACGGGCCTGGCTCGACCAGGGGGCGGAACCCGCGGAGTGACCCAGGGAGCGGGTCAACGTGTAGGTTTCGGGCGTGGGTAAGAGCAAAAGAAACAGTGGTCCGAAGCAGGACAGCAACCGAGCAGCGAAGCTCGCGCAGCGAGAAGCGGAGCGTGAGAGCCTGCAGGCCGCGCCTGCCCGCCCGTTCCAGAATGTCGCCGCGGAATGCGACCTGGTCGCGATGCGTGAGTTCGTTCCGTCCGCGACCGCCCCGGTTGTGGTGGACGGTCGACCGGTCACGTTGGCGACGGTTCTCCCGGGCGCCGTCGCAGCGTTGGTGCGCGAGGAGGACGGTGCTGCCCGCGGCTTCGCGGGTCTACAGGTGCAGGTGCATTCGCCGAATGTCGCTGCCGATCTGTCCAGTGCGTTGGCCTGGGCGTCGATCGCTCAGCCCGGTGAATCGCTCGAGTCGGCAGTACCGGACGGCAACACCCCAGCGCTGCGCGATGTGCTGGATCCGACGGAGCAGCTGACGATCACAGTCCACCAGGACTTCAACTGGTGGCTGCCGAAGAACGCTGAACCGGCTCCTGATGTGGCTGCCACCGTCGAGCGCGCCAATCAGGCGATCATGCCGTCGGCGCGGCTCGAAGGCGAGGGACTGGTCGCGGCTTGGTGGGTCGATGCGGGCGACAAGGCGCACCTGCGTTGGGTTCGTCCCGAGAGCGAGGACGATCTGATGCTCGCACTGGCGCGGTTGCACGCTGCCGGCGATCTGACTCTGGGGGAGGGTTCGCGGTACGCGGGCTCGTTCCGGACTCACGGACTGCTCGTGCCGGTGTTCGACCTCGATTCCGAGATGCACCCGACCGAATGGGCTGCTCCGGCAACGAAGTTCGGGAAGAAGCTCGCTGAGGCTTTGGCTGTGGATGCGCCACTGACCTCGGAGCAGCGGCGTTCACGCGACGGCTTGCGCGGCCGTCAAGTCACCCTGCGGTAGACGGCTTCGCCGCATGTGCGTGGAAGTACATAGCGGGCTATGTATTTCCACGCACATGCGTAGCGCCTTTAGACCGAGCCGCCCGCAGCCTGGGGCGCGCCGGTGCCGACGACGGCGACGTCGTTCATCTCACGCGCGACGAACTCCTCGAGATCGAACAGGTTGTGGCCCGCACGGTCCGCGACGTTGAGTAGCGTCCGCATCTTGGCGACCTCTTCGACCTGTTCCTTGATGAACCACTGCATGAACTGCTCGCCCACGTAGTCGCCCTCTTCACGCGCGGTGCTCGCGAGATTGACGACCTGCTCGGTGACGGTCTCCTCCTGGGCCAGCGCCAGGGCAATCGGCTCGCGTGCATCGGTGAAGACGGTCTTCGCGCCGTCGACTCCGTTGAGCTCGACAGTGATGTCGCGGTCCAGGAAGTACTGGACGATCATCATCGCGTGGTTGCGCTCTTCGACGGCCTGAGCGTAGAAGTGTTTGGCGAGCTGCGGGAGATCGACATTGGCGAAATACACGGCGGTCGCGATGTACTGGTGCGACGCGTTGAACTCGTTGCGAATTTGATCGCGGAGAAGTGCATGGAATTTCGAGTGTGCGGTTTCTTTGATGTCAGAACTCATGTGGACGAGATTATGCTGGTCAGAGGCTGTTGTCATCCAAGTCGAACCTTATTGAGGTCAACATTGCCTAAATAGGACGCCCCTAACTATTGACTCCGACCAGTCGAATAGGAATACTCCGCCGACTCACGGACCTGCAGTTCGGAGTTCCTCCGGTATCTGCCGATCCTCGGCTACCGCGGCGAAGAACTGCGACGCGCGGTTCGAATCCCATACCACCACGTTGCCCACGTCGGTGTTCTCGAAGCCCGCAATCGGCACCGTCGTCGTCACCAGATCTCCGCGCATCGCCCAGGCCAAACCGCCGAGATTCCAGATGTGGTCGCCCTCGTCCACGCTGAGCGAACCGGCGGTGTCCTTGGCGAGCGGCCACAGCCGAAACGGGTTGAGGAACGTGCTCGGGCTGGTGGCCTTCGCGAGCAGGGCGGACATGAACTGCCGCTGATTGTTCATACGATCGAGATCGGCAAGTGCGGTCGCGCGAGTGCGCACGAATCCCAGCGACTCCGAGCCGGTCAGTTCCTGGCACCCGGCGGGAAGGTCGATCCCGGCGAGTGGATCGGAGATCGCATTGTCCAAGCAGACTTCGACGCCACCGATCGCGTCGACGATGCCGGCGAAGCCGCCGAACCCGATCTCGGCATAGTGATCGATCCGGACGCCTGTTGCCCCCTCGACGGTCTGCACCAGCAGCGAGGGTCCGCCGATGGCGAACGAGGCATTGAGTTTGTCCTGCCCGAAACCGGGAACGGAGACGTACGAGTCGCGCGGCAAGCTCACCATCGTCGTCGCCCCACCGTCCTCGGGGATGTGAATGAGGATGACAGTGTCGGTGCGGCTGGGACCGGTCTCGCCGCCGGTCGCCAATTCCGCTTCCTGCTCCGGCGTCATACCGGCGCGCGAATCCGATCCGACGAGCAGCCAGTTGGTTCCGGGCGTGTCCCCGATGCGGCCGTCGTAGTCGCTCAGTGCGTCGACGCGGGTCAATGAACTGTCGACGAAATAAACGAGTCCGCCGAAAACCAACAGCAGCGCCAGAAATATCAGGCCGAATCGTCGACCCCATCGGCGCTTCTTCGCCGCACGTGGCGGCCTGGCGGGTTCCGGGCGTCGGCGCTGCCGTTCCGGAGTAGCAGGTGGCGGTGTTCGGCGCGGGGGAGGTCCGGGCTCGGTATAGGGCTGCGGAGTCTGACGCGGTGCGTACTGGCTGCGCGGGTCCTGCGGCCTCGGGACGTTGCCTCTCGGGACGTTGCCTCTCGGGACGTTGCCTCGGGAGACGCTGCCCGGCTCCGGTGCGCTGGACCAGGCCGGCCCGCCGGCAGCCGGGCCACCGGGGCGACCGTCGCGTCGAATGATCTGGGTGCCCTCTGGACGCTGGGGAGGTGGCCGATTGGCGGGCGGGGGCCGATACCCCGGAGGCGGCGCGGGACGGTTGCCCGGGTTCTGGCCACGAAAAGGGGGCTGGTCGTAGGGAGGGCGCTGGCCCTGACGCGGGGGTGGATTGCGCGGGGGTGGATTACGCGGGGGCTGACCGGGAGGCGGCCGGTAGCCGGGGGGCGGGCCCTGCGCGGGCCGACCCCGATTCGGCTTGGCGTCGTCCGCAGGTCCGTCGTTCACGGGTCGACTGTACCCAAGCTCGCGTCTACGGCAGCCACGCAAGATGGTCGCGTAAGACGGTGTAACCCACGAAAGCGACGATGTCGATCAGTGCGTGCGCGATGAGTAGCGGCCACAGCCGGTTCGTTCGCTGCCAGAAACGGCCGAACACCAGCCCCATCAGCATGTTGCCGACGCCCCCGCCCAGCCCCTGGTAGAGGTGGTACGAACCGCGCAGCAGCGCCGAGGCCAGGAGCGAGGAATTCTCGCCGACGCCGAGGCGACGCAGGCGCGAGATGAGGTACGCGACGACGAGTATTTCCTCCGCGGCCGAGTTCGCGAACGCATAAGCGACCAGCGTCGGGATACGCCACCAGTTCTCGTCGATGGCACTGGGAACGACCGTCAGATTGAAGCCCAGGGCATTGCCGACGAGATACAGCGCCAGGCCCGGCAGGCCGATCAGTGCGGCGAGCCCGAAGCCTTGCAGCAGATCCGTTCGAGCTCGCGGTCTGGCGAGCCCGATGAGACGAGGCCCGAGGCCTGACCGCCAGAGAAGGTAGAGCCCGAGCGCACCGAACGCGCACAGGCGGAGGATGCGAAGGACCTGGTAAAGCAGGTCGATGATGCCGAGACTCGAACTCGAGGTATTGATCGCGACGGTTTGGTCGGACAAGCTCCCGGCGAGCAACGCATCCTCGATGAGCGAGAGGATGCTGCTGGCTCCGTTGAAGCCGAATGTGAGGAGCAGGACGATCGCGATCTCGATCTTGATGGCACGGCGCTCACCCGGCTCGAGGGGCGGCCCGGCGTCGTGCTTCGGCGGGTTGAGCCAGCTCTTCACATCGATCACGAATACGAGTATGCATTCGCGCGGCGTGTGGCCTCTTTCAGTGTCGCGCGCGCAGCCCGTTGAGGAACGGGCATCCGGCCAGTATCCGCAGTGCGCGGCTCAGAGCCATCGTGTCGTCCACCGGTTCCGCGAAGCCGAGGCGGACGTCGTTGTCGCCGTGATCGCTCTCGATGCGCAACCGAATGCCGTAGCGGTCGATGCCCAGCGGACGGATTCGTCCCTGACGCAGCGAGGGGGGAAGGCGTCGGGCGAGTTGGTTCACCAGGTCGCCGTGATCCTCGTCGAGGTGCTGGAGCCAGCTGGTTTCCATTTCCCAGAACGGGTCGGGTTGGGCGGCGAGCAGGTCGTCCACCGCTACCGGTTCGGCTCCGGTGCTGTCGGCGACGACGGCCGACGAGAGCAGGAGTCGGAGCAGGATCGTGCTGTGACCGACGTCCAGCAGTGCAGAATGCGGGTGCTCCGACGCGACGGCTCCCGCCATCGGCCGCATCAGGGATTGGGGAACGGGACGCAGATCGCCGCGTAGCCATACCAGTGAGCGGACCGGCTCGCGCAGGCTCAGCGGTGCATGATCGGTCAGTTCGAGCACGGCCGGAACGCCGACGCGCGGCGACTGCCACGCAATGGCGCCCATCGCGGAGTCTTCCGGGACCGCAATGATGACCTCGCCGTTGGAGCGGAGGTGGTGCAGAGCAGTGACGACGGGTTCGCTGCCCTCGATCGCCAACGCTGCACTCTCCGCTCGCGCGCAGGCGCTGCGGACTCTTTCTGCGGTGGACGGTCCGGTCGTCGTGGCGCCGATCATGGGCTCCTCCGATGCGCTAGCAGGTAGGTGAGGCAAACCTAAGTTAAATGAGATTTGGGTGCATCGCAAGTGATCGGCGTGAATCCGTTCCGTCTACCGTGTGACGAGTGTCGATTCCCCTCACCCTGGGCGTGCCCCAGCGGCCCGATCCGCAGGCGCTGATCGCAGGCCTCCTGATGCAGAGATGCCACTCCGCCGACGAGGTCAGCGCGCGAGCGACCGGGCTCACGTCCGGCCCGCCGGTGGTCGCCGCCTCGGTGTTGAGGGACCTGCCGTCGGGCATCGACCTGGGCCGCGTCGTTGTCGAACTCGACATCGATCCCGACGAGTTGCGAACCCATCACGGCGGAACGTACGAGAGCGTGCGCTATCACCTCGACGCAGACTCGGACACACTCGCCGAGGCCATTGCGCTACGTGTGCCGTCGCCGCTGGTGATCTTCGCCGAATGGACGGACGCCTCGGCGCTCGACACCGTCACCACGATCGTCGAGGCCCATCGCACGCCTGGCTTCGCGGCGTCCGCGCCTGCCCGCCGGATCGCGGACATCCTCGCCGTCGTCGCACACGCCGATGTCGGATTCACCGCGCGCGCCGAGTCCGGCCAGCAGGTGCTCGAGATCCTCGCCGCCACCGTCGCTGCCCTGCGCGGCGACGACATCGGTGCGGCACTGGCCGCACCCGACCTGTCGGCACTGACGAGGCTGCGCCCCGAAGCTGCCGAAGCCGTGCGCAGCGTGCTCCTAGGGATAGAGATCGACGACGCGGCCACCGCCCACCGCGATCTCGTCGACGCCGGTTTGGTTTCCGCAGACCCGGTGAAGCCGTAATCTGAAAATCGTGCCCAGAATCGCGTATTTCGGTCCATCGGGAACCTTCACCGAGATGGCGCTCGGTCAATTCGAGACCAGCGGCACCCTGGCCGAGCTGGGATTCACCGGCGACATCTCCAGAATTCCGTTCGGCAGCCCACCGGCGACCCTCGAAGCGGTGCGCAGCGGAGACGTCGACGCAGCGGTGGTGCCCATCGAAAGCTCCGTGGAGGGCTCGGTTCCCCCGACTCTCGACGCGCTCGGCGTCGGAACGAGGTTGCAGATACTGGCCGAGACCGAAGTGGACGTCGCGTTCTCGGTTCTCGGCGCGCACGGCGTCACGCTGAAAGACGTCCGCACCATCCGCGCGTATCCCATCGCGGCAGCCCAGGTACGTCTGTGGTTGGAAAACAACCTGCCCGACGCCGAGGTTCAGTTCGCCTCGTCCAACGCGGCCGCCGCCGAGGACGTCGTAGCCGGTCTCGCCGATGCGGCAGTTTCGACCCCGCTGGCAGGTGAGTTGATGAAACTCCCGACGCTCGCAGGTGGCGTCGCCGATGTCGGAAACGCCCGAACACGATTCGTGCTCGTCGGTTCGCCGCGCCCCGCTCCACCGCGGACGGGTGCGGACCGCACGGCACTGATCCTGATGCCGGACCATCGCCCCGGCGCTCTGCAGGAGGCGCTCGCGGAATTCGGGCTGCGCGATATCGACCTCACCCGCATCGAATCGAGGCCCACGCGCACAGAATTCGGAACCTACTGGTTCCACGTGGACTGCATCGGACACATCGACGACGCCGCGGTCGCCGAGGCGCTCGGGGCGTTGCACCGCAAGATGGCACTACGGTTCCTCGGGTCGTGGCCCGTCGCCGCGGGAACAGGACGCCGCCCTCCGTCGTTGGACGAGCAGACCGAATGGCTCGCTCGACTCCGCGACGGAAAGGGGGACTGATGACGGGAAGGCTCGTACTCGTCCGCCACGGACAGACCTTTGCCAATGTGGACAAGATCCTCGACACGCAGCTCCCCGGTGCCGCGTTGACGGACAACGGCCACAACCAGGCGCGACGCTTCGGCGCTGCGATCCTCGAGACGCCACCGAGCATTCTCGTGACCTCGCCCGCACTGAGGGCCGTGCAGACGGCCGAGAATATCGCCGCGATCACCGGAGTCGAGCCGCAGCTACGCGAGGGAATCCACGAAGCGCAGGCAGGCGAATGGGAAGGCCGAAGCGACGACGACGCTCACAAGGCCTTCACCGAGATCTACGGGCGGTGGCACGGGGGCGATCTCGATGTCCGAGTGCCTGGGGGTGACAGCGGGCGCTCCATACTGGATCGCTATGTGCCCGTACTGGATTCGCTCCGCAATTCGCACCTGACTGATCCCGACGGCCCCGATGTCGTGGTGGTCAGCCATGGCGCCGCCATCCGGTTGGTCGCCGCGGTCCTCGGCGGGGTCGACGGCACATTCGCTGCCGACAATCATCTCGACAACACACAGACCGTCGCGCTCGAGCCAACCGCCGGTGGAGGGTGGGTGTGCGTCCGATGGGGCACGTTGCTGGCCCCGTTCGACGGCAAGGGCAGCCGGACCGCGGACAACCCGATCAGCTAACGACCGGCGCGGTTCACCAACTCCGTCAGCGCTCGGATAACCGTGGCATCGCTCCCCGCGGACAGCGTCGTCCACCGCAGACCGTCCGATGCAGCGCTCGACGTCGCCAGAAGCCGGCCACGCCCAGTGTCGAAGAAGGCAACGGGATGTGCGCCGGCGATTCGCCTTCCGTCCTCGACGGTCACCGAGGTGATCTCCGCGTGCGCCGAGCAGGTGCTCATCGCTGACGCCACATCCTGCGCCGTGCGTTCGTCGATGCCGACCTGCGTCAACCGTTGCGCGGTGGAGTGCACGTCGGCGGGGGATGCGTCGAGCGCCTCGGCGAGCAGGTCCGTCGGCGCGCTGATGCTGGGATGTGCGCACCCGTGACCTCTGCCGAGTGAGTTCAGCAGGGCCTGCGCCGGGTCGCCGACAGCGCCGCGCATCAGTAGGCCGGCGCCGCGACGAACAGCGAGGACTGTGCCCGCATCGGTCGTCGCCAGACAGATCCTGGTGATCGCGCTGTCCTCGTCGTACGGGCGAGGAACCAGCCTGGCCGAGATGTACCAGCGGGGTTGCTCGAGGATGCGCAGCCATGCCTCGATGTCGGCATGAACCCGTCCGCCGTCCATCAACCCGTCCGCCGTCAGCCCGGTTCGGCCGCGCTCGAGTGCGGCGGCGCGCTGCTGCGGATCGTCGAATCGCGGGAAGACATCGAGAACCACCGGCATCTCGACGATATTCAAGGAATCGACGAGGAAATCGATCCGGTCTGCGTCGAGCTCGGCGGAGGCGAGAGTGTGGCCGGGCGGCTGGGTCCCCAAGTCGATCAACGATCGTTCCAGGTCGGGTCCGCACCGATCACCGATGGCGCCACGGTGCGGCCATCGGCGAAGTGCTCGAACTGTTTGAGGTAGCCGGGGGTCTCGTGTTCGTCCTCGTCCTGACCCATCTGTCCGGCCTGGCTGCCTCCGACGGGGACACCGCCGTGCGCGCCGCGGGCCGCGGCACCACCGTCGCTGCCGACGACTGCGGCTGTCCCGCCGACACGCTCGCCGCCGGAGCCGAACGCGTAGCCGGAGGACCCTGCTCCCGGACCCCCCAGCTTGCCCGATCCGCCCGCCATTCCTCCGAAGCCACCCGAACCCACCGCCGTACCCGCTGCCCCCGAAGCACCCGCGGACACCGCGCGAGTCGAGACTGCACCGGCCGAGGCCGGGTCCGCGCGGAAGGGCGTCGGGGAGGCATTCTGGCCGCCTCCACCCGAGTTCATCAACGTCGACGCCGCAGCGGTGCCGATGTTTGTCGCTGCCGAGGCAACCGTGGTGACGGAGGAACCGGCCACCGATCCGGCGGTACCGGCGAACTGCCCTGCAGCAGTGGCGACTCCCGGATGTTGCAGCGCGGCTCCGACGGCCGCGGCAGCGGCCTGCGCCGGCGACGTACGCGTACCGAAGCCGAAGATACTCGACTCCTCGTAGGAATCGGCGTCGGAAATTTTGCCGGCACTGCGGGAACTTCCGCTGCCGTCGTTCACGATCTCCGGCGGTCGATCGAACGAGATATCTATCGCCATCGGAGTGGTCGCCGCCTCGTACGCCTCCATCACCAGCGCCGCACGGACATCGAGCGCGCGATCGGCAACTTCGAGCGCCTCGGCACTGCCGTTGAGTGCGCCGCCCGACGAGTAGGCCGTCGCCTTCGCAGCCTTGACCGAGAAGATCTCCGCCGGATTCGGCATCACCAGCACGGCCGCGATGTACGCGGCCGACTCGCCTGCCGCGAGTGCGGAAATCTGTGCGGCCTTCGCCGAGGCGCTCTGGGTCCACCCGGAGAACCCGCCGAGGCGGGCCAGTGCCGCATTGGCGGCTTCACCCTCCCACCCGGCCGCAAGGACAGCCATCACACGGGCGATGGTGACCGAGGTATCGCTGTACGCGGCTGCGACCGAGGACCATGCCGCCGACGCGGTGGACAGGGGAGCAGCGCCCGCTCCCGCCAACAGCGACGTCGAGTTCACGGTTGCCATACGGGGCAGCCACACCACACCTGTGACTCCGAGTGTCATGTCGAAATACCTCTGCCGATCACGCTGCTGGCTCCTCGTTCGGGTTGTGGCGGTGTCAGTTGAATCAGTGGCCGATTGCGCGGCTGTGTTCGATGTCGACTTCTCGGTAGGCCGCAGCCTGCATCCGCAAAGCCGCGGCCGTCTCGATCAACTCGTTGACGGCCTCGGAAGCAGCCGGTGTGAACGATCCCGCCGAATGCCGCATGAACTGGTTGGCCAGCAGCGACACCTCCTCGCTCCCCGAGGGGACAGTGTGGATCGGAAGGGACACCGCCGTCAGATTCGCCTGCAGTCGAGCGGCTGCCGCGTCCAGTTCAGCTGCCGCAGCCTCGAGTGCCACAGGATCGACTCGCACCGTTCCTGGCATGTGCTCTCCTAGTCCGTCTCCAAGAAAAATTTCGCTCTTCAATGGATTGGACGACGCCGCGGCCCGATCGGTTCCGCACAGTTCGGAAAAGCTCGAGTGATTGTTTCGTGCGCCCGTCCGTCCCGCCCCGTCCGCCCCGCCACCCCTCCCGCATGAATGGACCATCACAACGGCTAGACGGCTGCAATGGTCCATTCATGCCGAAGCCGGGCGGGCGGGCATGCCGAAAGGGGCGGGCCGAAAGGGGCTGGCCAGCCTCAGCCGAAGCCGAGTTCGTGCAGTCGCTCGTCGTCGATGCCGAAGTGGTGACCCACCTCGTGGGCGACGGTGATGGCGATTTCGCGTCGGGCGGTGTCGGCGTCGTCGACCATGTCGAGGATGGGTAGCCGGTAGATGGTGATGACGTCGGGTAGGTGCCCGCTGTATTCGAAGCGTTCGGTCAGGGCAACACCCTCGTAGAGGCCGAGGATGTCCTCGGTGGGGTGTTCGTCCTCGACGAGGATGACGACGTTGTCCATGCGGTCGGCTATGTCGGGCGGAAGGGTGTCGAGTGCGTCGCCGACGGCTTCCTCGAACTCGGCGCGACTCATGTCGGCGGGGATGGTTACCCTCCCGGGGTGATGGGGGCGGCGCCGGGCAGCGGCGTGGGCAGTGCTCGGCCGTCGGGTGCTGCTGGTGGTGGGACGGGGGGCTGGCCGTTGATGAGGATGTCGCCCGTCGCAGATCCGGTGATGGTGGCGAAGCCGCCCTCGTCGAGTTCCTTGCCGATCGAGCACGTCACCTGACGGCTCCCAGCGAGCCAGCTGGTGACGTCGATGGTGCTCCAGAAGAGCGTGAGGGTCTTGTCTCGCAGGGCGGTGTCCGAGCCGAGGTAGGCGTTGACGGCGTCGGTGCACGTGGGTTCGAGGTAGGCGTCCTGGTCTGCTTCGTTGGGGATGCCTACCTGGAATTGCTGCTGCAGATCGATGACGGACGCCACCTCGAAGGCGTGCGGCTGACTGCATTCGACGGGATCGGAAGGGACGTTCTGGTTGATGCCGATGCAGGTGCCCACATCCCACACGCTGGACTGGTCCTGATCGAGCACCGAACCGGTCATCTCCTGCGGAACCCCGGTGTTCGACGATTGTTGAACACCGCACCGTAGCGTCCGTTCGCCGGTGGCCCAGCCGGTCTGGCTGGGGAACATCAACCCGACACTGAATTTGCCGTTCGGGTCGAACTTGGTGCCGAGGTAGTCGACGACGGAGTCGATGCAGTGCTCGTCGCGCAACTGGCTGAACCGCATGGCTCCCGGGTATGCGGATCCGGGCGCGAACTCGATGCCGGGGTACGCCGACATATCGACGTCCTTGGCGACCTCGAAACGGTGCGGCTCGGCGCACGACACCTGGGCGAGATCCTGACGGTCGGTCTCGGGATCGTCCGTCGGCGTCCACTGCAGGCATGTGCCCGGATCGGCCGAGCCGAAGCTCGAGGCAGACACGGGCCCGGTGGTGGCGGGGCCTGCCACCGAGTGCGTCGTGATCTTCTCGGGCTGATCGAAGCCATCCGTGACGAGCAGGGTGACGGCGGCGGCGCCGACTGCGCCGACCGCGACCAGAGCGAGAGCTCGGCGCGCGACGGACGCACTGACGGTGCGCGCGCTGCGGGTTGTCGGCTTCTCCGGCTTGCTGGTGGACATCTCCTCCATCATGCCCGAGTATCTTCGGGTCTCATGAACGACCCGGATGAGACAGCAGCCGAGGTAGCCGAATTCGCCGGTCGGTTGTTCGGTATGGCACGCACCGGTGACACCGATGCACTCGTCGCCTATCTCAATGCGGGCGTCCCCGTGGATCTGAACAACGATTCCGGTGACACGCTGGTGATGTTGGCGGCCTATCACGGACACGCGACCACAGTCCGCGCCCTGGTCGCCAAGGGTGCCGATGTCAATCGTGCGAACGACAAGGGACAGACACCGCTCGCCGGGGCGGTGTTCAAGGGCGAGGACGATGTGGTGCAAGCCCTCGTCGACGGCGGTGCCGATCCGCGCGGTGGGCAGCCGTCGGCGATCGACGCCGCTCGCATGTTCGGACGCGAGGACTACCTGGGGTTGCTCGGCAAGTAAGGTTGCCATCCGTGATCGACCTCAAGTTCCTCCGCGAGAATCCTGATGTTGTCCGTGCCTCGCAGCGCACCCGGGGTGAGGACCCCGGCCTCGTCGACGTGCTGCTCGAGGCCGACTCCACGCGTCGCGCCGCCGTGCTGGCAGGCGATCAACTGCGCGCCGAGCAGAAGGCGCTGGGCAAGAGGGTCGGCAAGGCCTCGCCCGAGGATCGCCCGGCATTGCTGGCCGGAGCCTCCGAGCTGGCCGCCCAGGTCAAGGCCGCCGAGGCGAAGCAGCACGAGGCCGACGCCGCCCTCGATGCCGCTCAACGCGCGCTCTCCAACATCGTCGAGGACGGCGCGCCGGCCGGCGGAGAAGAAGATTTCGTCCTGCTCGAAACCGTCGGCGAGATCCCGACGTTCGAGTTCGAGCCGAAGGATCATCTCGAGCTCGGTGAATCGCTCAACCTGATCGACATGGAGCGCGGCGCGAAGGTGTCGGGTTCGCGGTTCTACTTCATGACCGGCTACGGCGCCCTCCTGCAGCAGGGGATGCTGCAGTTGGCCGCGCAGAAGGCCGTGAAGAACGGGTTCACGATGATGATCCCGCCGGTCCTGGTGCGTCCGGAGATCATGGCGGGCACCGGATTCCTCGGCGCGCATTCCGACGAGATCTACCGTCTCGAAGCCGACGACCTGTACCTCGTGGGAACCTCCGAGGTGGCGCTGGCCGGCTACCACTCGGGCGAGATCATCGACCTGTCCGACGGACCGAAGCGTTACGCGGGCTGGTCTTCGTGCTTCCGCCGCGAGGCAGGCAGCTACGGCAAGGACACCCGCGGCATCATCCGCGTCCACCAGTTCGACAAGATCGAGATGTTCTCCTACATCAAGCCGGAGGACGCGGCCGCCGAGCACTCGAAGCTGCTCGAGTTCGAGCGGGAGATGCTGGCGGCGGTCGAGTTGCCCTACCGCATCATCGACGTCGCGGGCGGCGATCTGGGATCCTCGGCGGCGCGCAAGTACGACTGCGAGGCCTGGGTTCCGACGCAGAACGCCTACCGCGAGTTGACGTCGACGTCGAACTGCACGACGTTCCAGGCGCGTCGCCTGAACGTTCGGTACCGCGACGAGAACGGCAAGCCGCAGATCGCGGCGACGCTCAACGGCACTCTCGCGACCACGAGGTGGATCGTCGCGATCCTGGAGAATCATCAGCAGGCCGACGGCACCGTCCGCGTCCCCGAGGCGCTGGTCCCGTTCGTCGGGACGGATGTGCTGCGCTGACGCCGGTAGCTACCCGTCCGTAGTGGGCGCAGCCGTGCACTCGACCATCGCCGAATGCTCGCGGTCGACGTAGTCCCAGGCCCACGAGAGAAATGCGTCAGCTTTGCTGTGGGCACCGCTGAGCAGGCTCGCGTGCACACCGAGCCACGCCGCGAATGCAAGGTGGCCCTCGAGGTGGTGGCGGTGCTCGCCGATCTCGGCGACGGCGGCGCCGCGGCCGATCATCGCCATGATGCCCTTGTCCTTGTAGGCGAAGGCCTTCTTGGGCTTCCCGGCGACGGCGCGCTCGATGTTGTGGGCGGTCCACGTGCCCGCCTGCAGCGCTACCGAGCCGAGTTGGGGCAGCGTGCTTCCGTCGGCTCCGGGGATGTTCGCGACGTCGCCGATCGCATAGACATTTTCGAATGCCGGAACGGTCAGATCGGCCGAGACGTCGATCCGGCCGCCGCGTCCGGGCTTCACCTCGGCGGTCCCGGCGATCGGTGACGCGGATTCGCCGCCGGCCCAGATGACGGTGCAGGCATCGATGCGCGAGCCGTCGGAGAGCGTCACACCCTCGGTATCGACCGACGCCACCCCGACTCCGAGCAGGACCTTCGCCCCGTGCTCGACGAGTTTGTCGCGCGCGTAGACGTGCGATCGCTCGCTGAACGGCGCGAGCAGAGCGGGACCGTGGTTGACCAGCGAGGTCTGTCCCTTCCCGCCCGGATGGTTCATCGTGCGCAGAGCAGCGGTGAGTTCTGCAAACGCTCCTGCAGTCTCGACGCCGGTGGGTCCACCGCCGACGACAACCACGTTGAGTGGATCGCGTTCACCAGCGAGAAGGGCGCCCACGTGGTGACGCAGCGCGGTGGCGTCGGCGACGGAGTAGAGCGGAAACGAGTGCTCCTCGGCGCCCGGTGTGCCGAAGAAATTCGCGGTTGCGCCCGCGGCGACGACCAGGTGGGAGCCCTCGATTCGCTCACCGCCCGCGGTGAGGGAGCGTGTCGCGAAGTTCAGGTCGGTGATGTCGGCCTGGACGACGCGGACCGTGTCGAGACCGTGAAAAATCGAGGCCAGCGGGCGTGCGACATCGGCTGCCGGTAGCTGCGAGGTGGCAACCTGATAGAGCAGTGGCTGGAACTGGTGGTAGTCGTTGCGGTCGACGAGCGTGACGTCGACGCCTTTGCGTCCCAGCTCGTGCGCACATGCAAGTCCAGCGAGCCCGGCTCCGGCAATCACCACGTGAGTCACACGCCCACACTAGTGGGGATTGCTCAGAAGAACTGGCCGAAAACGAAACCGATGAGCAGCACTGCGGTGCCCCCGATTTCACAGACGATGAGGGCCCACATGAACAGGTCCGTCCCCCGAACGGGATGTTCGAACTGATTGTCGGTGTCGCCGAGAAATCCGTGCACCACGTAAGTGGCGATGGCCGCGACGAAGAACAGTGTCACGATCGATCCCGCGAGGAGGTTCACCGCCGTCGGGAACGCGCTGAACTCAGCGAGTGCGGCAAGGACGAGTGTGGCGAAGGAATACATCAGCGCGGCGCGGTGCGCGATGTCGACGTAGGGATGCGCCAACGCGGTGGGCGAGGCCGACATCTGCCGGTACTTCCACACCCCGAGAACGAGGCCACCGAGCAGTAGCAGCCCCGCGATCAGCAGCAGGATCTTGGTGTCGAGGCCGATGGTCATGCCACGTCCCCTATGCAGAAGCCGCTTCCGTCGCGGGTGAGGGTGAAGATCTGGTTCTGCTGGAAGCCGGAGACGTTGGTGACATCGGCGTAGACGGTCGTGTAGGCGGCATTGGAGTAGGCCACGTAGACGCTGTCGGGGTTGTACGACGCCGACCCGGTGAGCCGGCCGGGGTTGTTCGCCAACGGAGGTGCGGTGGGGCTACCGGTGCCCTGTGCATCCCAGGCAATGTCGGTGCCGCACACCACGGGGTAGTCACCCTCGAGATCGGCGGGGTCGGCGGGTGCCCCGGTGAAACGCCCCACGTACCGCGCGACGGTGTGGACGGCGTCGAGGTCGGTGTAGACCGGTTCGGTTCCGGTGGGGTGTACGCGCGGGCAGGCGTAGCCGGAGGCGATCTCATCTCGCGCGATCGACAGCGTCGAGATCGGCCCGGTCCAGGTCACGAGGTTCGCTTCGGCAGTGCCCGGCTGTGCCGCAGCGTCGAGAACGGCCGATACGTCCGCGTACTCCACCGGTATCAGGTTCGGCGGGATGGTGAAACACTTCTGCGCTACCGCGTCGACGCCACCGGTGTCGAGATCGGTCAGGAACGCGCTCAGCGCGGAGGTGGCCTGCGAATCGCCGGGAACGGCTCCCACAATCGGGCCTGTCGGCGGCGCGGGCGTGGTGGTGGTCGGGATCGGTGCGGCGTTCTGGGACGTGGTGGTCGGGGGTTCCGGGGTCTCGGTGGGGATGCCCTGCTGGCCGTCGCCCGCGCACGCGGTGAGCGCCGCTACCGTCCCCAGCAGTCCCACCCCGGCGATTGCAATTCTGCGAAGCGAACTCATGTTCAGCTGACCTTCCCCGTTACGTCTTCTCCCCGCCCTGGCTCTACGACTACGCTAGCGGACTGTGGAACCTGTCTATCGCTCTGTCATTGGCATCGCCCGTGTGGTCTTCGCCTTCGAAGGCCTCCGATTCCAGGTCGAAGGCGAGGAGAACATCCCTGCTACCGGAGGGGCGGTCATTGCCGTCAATCACACCGGTTACCTGGACTTCACCTACGCCGGATTGCCGCCGAGGTCGGTGAAGCGATACATCCGTTTCATGGCGAAGAAGGAAGTGTTCGACGACAAGATCTCCGGCCCCATCATGCGGGCGCTCAAACACATCCCCGTCGACCGTGGTGCCGGTGCCGAGTCCTACAAGGCTGCCGTGTCATCACTGCGCGGAGGCGAATTGGTGGGCGTCTACCCCGAGGCCACCATCAGTCGCAGCTTCGAAATCAAGGAATTCAAGTCCGGCGCGGCCCGCATGGCCATCGAGGCGGGAGTCCCGATCATCCCGACGGTCATCTGGGGTGCGCAACGCGTGTGGACCAAGGGCTTCCCAAAGCGGCTCGGCCGCACCAAGACTCCCATCTCCATTGCCGTCGGCGAGCCCATCGAACCGATCGGACCGCCCAACGAGCTCACCGAGAAATTGCGCAAGACGATGCAGGAAATGCTGCTGAAACTGCAGGAGGGCTACGAGCACGAGCCGGGTGCCTACTGGGTGCCTGCCAGGCTCGGCGGCAGCGCGCCTACCCTCGCCGAGGCCGACAAGCTCGACGCCGTCGATGTGGCCGCGCGGGCCGCTGCCCGGCAGGCGCGCGAGAACGACTGAGACTCAGTTGGTCGAGACGTGCCAGACCAACGCTGCGGCCAGCGCGCCGATTCCGTTGAGCGACCAGTGCAACGCGATCGGCGCGATCAGGCTGCCGCTGCGTTGCCGTAGCCACGTGAAGACCAGTCCCGCTGCCGCAGTGGCGACGACGGCGGCAGCGATGCCGATCACCTGACCCACTACCCCGCCGCCCAGAAAGTTGCTCAGCCCCGCGTTGCCCGAGGTCAACCCCATCGACGACGCGATGTGCCACAGGCCGAACAGCAGTGAGCCTGCCGCGAAAACGCCGCGGGCGCCGTAGATCCGCCCCAACGTGCCCTGCAATACACCGCGAAAGGCAAGTTCCTCCGGGATGACGGTCTGCAACGGGATGACGATCATCGACGCCACCAGTGCCGCCGAGATGGTGGCATAGCGGTCGGCCATGAAGAACGGTCGCGTGATCGGTAGAAGCGCACCGATCGCCACCACGGTCAATACCAGAGCGACGGCGCCGAGCGCATAGAGCGAGCCGGTCTTCCATTGCCGCGGTGACAGGCCGAGTTCGGCCCAGCCGAGCCCGCGCCGACGCGTCAGCGCAAGCAAGATGATGGCGGCTGCCGGCACCGTCGCGATGCTGAGCCACACCGTCGTGAAATGGGCGATCAGGTTGCTGACCACCAGTACGAGTACGACGATCGCAACATCGAGATAGGCGTGGAAGCGGCGTCGACGATGCGCCATAACGGCGTCTTTCGTCATGAGCATTCCGCCCAGTGTACCGACGAAAGCCGGGTGGGCGGCTGTGACCGACGCACGAGGGCCTGACCACGGGGCCGCTAGGGCAGAATGGGGCACGATGTCTGATACCAGCCGTACCCAGCCCAGTCTCGTCGCCAGCGATGTCGACGGCACCCTTCTCGACGAGCGCGAGAGGGTCACCGAACGCACCCGACGTGCGGTTTCCACGATGGTCCGCGAGGGCACTCCGTTCGTGCTCTCCACCGGTCGGCCCCCTCGGTGGATCTCGCCGGTGGTCGAGCAGCTCGGGTTCGCACCGATGTGCGTCTGCGCCAATGGGGCGGTCATCTACGACAGTGGTACAGATCGCATCCTCGATACGCACACGCTGTCGATCGAGACGCTCAACGCGCTGGCCGAGCTCGCATACAGAGTCCTGCCCGGTTGCGGGCTGGCTGCCGAGCGCGTCGGTGCCAGCGCTCACGATGCCGCAACGCCGCAGTTCGTGAGCTCACCCGGTTACGAGCACGCCTGGCTCAACCCCGATAACACCGAGGTCTCGCAGTCCGAGGTCCTCGACATTCCCGCGGTGAAGCTGTTGATCCGGCTCGCCGGGGCATCGAGTGGGGACATGGCTGCTGCGCTCGCTCCGCTGATCGGTGACGCCGCCGATCTGACGTACTCCACCGACAACGGGTTGATCGAACTGTCGGCGCCGGGTGTGACCAAGGCGTCGGGACTGCTGGTCGTGGCTGAGCGTTTGCAGGTGACTGCGGCCGGTATCGCGGCGTTCGGAGACATGCCCAACGATGTGCCGATGCTGCGGATGGCGGGATTGGGCGTCGCGATGGGGAACGCGCATCACGCCGCACTCGCGGCCGCGGACGAGGTCACCACCACCAACGCCGACGACGGAGTGGCGCGAGTCCTCGAACGCTGGTGGTGACACGCCGGTGGCCCCCGCACGATCGAGAAGTGCGAGGGCCATCGGTTGTTCACTGTCAGGGAGCGGGAGCGGGAGCGGGCTCCGGTGCCGGTCCGCTGAGCATGTGCTTTTCGTAGGTGTCGTTGTAGGTCCGGATGACCGTGGTGACGATGCCGGTGAGCTCGTTGAAGATCAGCGAGCCGTTCTCGAAATCGGTCCGCAGGCCGCCGGGTACCGGGTACTCGTCGGTCGTCGGGAGTCCGAGTTCGCCGTCCTCGCCGCCGAGGGCCATGAACTGCTCGAAGATCTTTCCGATCACTGCAACTGCCTGTCCGGCAAGTGAAGTGAAGATCGAGCCGTTCTGGAACTGGGCGGTCTCGCCGCCGCCGCTGACCTGGACGAGTCCGCTGATCGGGGTGCCAAGGATGCCGGTCTCTCCGCCCGTGTCGAGCCACTTCTTAGCGACAGGATTGGAGCTGGCGAGGCGAACCAGTTCGTCGACCAATGCCGGAATGTTCTCTCCGAGAGCGCTACTGGCGTCGGTTCTGGGTGATGACGGCGTGTCCTGAGCGTCCGGGGTGTCCTCGGTTTCCTGCGTGGGAGTATCTGCGGACTCGTCCGACCCACCGCCGCCGAGACTTGCCGCCGCGATGCTGCGGATCTCGTCCATCTTGGCGTAGGCGCCGTCACCTGGGCATGCCGTGTTTCCGACGTCGCGGTGCGCGAAAATCACTGGGAGATCGACGCTTTGGCCGCGCCCGATGAAGGTGAAGTCGGTGCCCTCGGAGATCATGGTGGTCTCACCCTCGGGGTCGAGGCCTGCTTGGCCCAGACGCCATCCGAGGAATTCGCCCACCGAGTCGAGGGTTTCCTGCGACGGTGACTCCGAGCTGTAGTCACCCATCATCGCGATGCCCATGGTGTTCTCGTTGAATCCACCGGCGTGCGCGCCTTGAACGGCCTTGTCCAGTCCACCGGCGCGGCCCTCGAAGATCTGGCCGAACTTGTCGACGAGAACGTTGTAGCCGACGTCGCACCACCCGAGTGTCTGTGCGTGGTAGGCGTAGATGGCCCGGACGATCTCCGCGGACTCGGTCCGCGAGTAGTCGTTGCTGCCCGCGGTGTGGTGAACCGTTGCGCCGCCGATGAAGTCGTCGTACGTGGGTGTCTTGCAGCGGATCGATTCGTCGGCGCCCCACTGTGCGCGGGAGATGACCTTGGGGCCGGCGTTCCCGGCGACCGGAGTCGCGATGTCGGCGAGCGCCGAGTCGGCGGGGGAGCTGCCGGGTTGGATCAGTACGGCGCTGATGTCCTCGACGGCAGCGGCGACTGCATTTTCCTGCTGTCGCAGCGGCTTGGTCACCGAGGCGGGTGTGTAGCCGAGCTCCTGCTCGGGCGCCGGTGCTGCTTCGGGTGCCGGTGCTACTGCGGGTGCCGGTGCTACTGCGGGCGCCGGAGCTACCTCGGGCGCCGGAGCCGGAACGGGTGCGGACACCGGGGTGGCCCGGGGCGTCATCAGGAGCTGAACGGCGTTGGTCGAGCCGACGAACACCGGTTCGGTGCCCTGCCGCCCGTCCGTCGGTGCGCCGTCGCTGCTGTCGCTCGCGATGGGTTCGGTGGTGATCCACGGCCCCCACGACCCGTCCTCGAGCTGGCGGCGAACCTGCGCGACGGTGCCGTCGATGGCAGGTGAGGTGAGCGCGACCATGCTGAACGGGGTGTCCTGCGTCAGTTCTTTGACAACGGCACCCAGCGGTGTGCCCGGGTCGTCCGCGGCGTCCACTGCGGGCGGGGCGACCGGGAGCGGCGCGGAGACGTTGTTGCGGCCCAGTTCGGGTACCGGCGCCTGGGCGGACGGATTCGTCGGGGCTGGCACCGTCAGGCCTGGGATCTCGGGGATCTCGGGGATCTCGGGGAGAGTGATGTTCTCCGGCAGCGGCAGGTACTGCAGATCGGACAGGCGCAGGTCGGGCAGCGGCAGGCCCGTCAACTCGCTCAGGGGTATGACGATGTCCGGTGCTGCACTCAGCGCTGTTTCGATGATCTGAGTAGGAACGGTCACAGGGGTGGTCTCGTTGGCCGCTCGAATATCGGTGGACGCGGCGTCGCCGGAGATGCTGTAGACCGCGAAGGGACTCGCGACGGCAAGCAAGGCGACGGCGCCGAGAACGATCGACGGCTTCGTTCGACGGTGCAAGGCGGTACTCCCTGGTGTGTAGGTGCGGGTTGTCGTGGTGCTCGACGGCCCGCGAAGCATCCTGCGACGGTGCGACGCGAATTGCTTCCGATCAGAACTGGCTTGTGATGCTGTTGTCATGTATGTGCCGGGTGAGACTATGCTCGAGTCACATGCGCAACAACAGCATCATCAGACACAAGGCTAAACCTTAGCTTGAGAGTTAGCCAGCGCCAGTATTGACCGTCGGCGCGGCGCGTCGTACCCACCGCTTACTCTCATGGTTGTGACAGTTCACTTCATCGGCGCAGGACCGGGTGCTGCCGATCTGCTGACTCTTCGCGCTGTCGAGCACATCCATCGCAGTCCGGTGTGTGTGTTCGCCGGTACCTACATCGACGAGAAGATCCTGGCGCACTGCCCGGACGACGTCCGTCTGGTAGACACCGCGAAACTCGACCTCGACACCATCACCGGTGAACTCGTCGCGGCCCACGAGCGAGGCCAGGATGTGGCGCGGCTCTGCTCGGGCGACCCGTCGCTGTACTCGGCGCTGGCCGAGCAATCCGCGCGACTCGACGCAGCGGGTGTGCCCTGGGATGTCACGCCGGGTGTGCCCGCCTATGCGGCGGCGGCAGCGACACTCGGCGTCGAACTGACCGTTCCCGAAGTGACCCAATCGGTGGTTCTGACGCGCACCCAGGCGCGTTCGACGGTGATGCCGGACACCGAGACGCTCTCCCGCTTCGCGGCGACCAGGTCGACGCTGGTGCTGCACCTGGCGATCACGCGCATCCGGGTGCTTGTCGAGGAGATCGTCGGCGAGTACGGCCTGCACTGCCCGGCGGCTGTCGTCTTCCATGCAAGCAAACCGGATCAACTGGTCCTCACCGGCACTCTGGCCGATATCGCCGATCAGGTCGAGGCCGCCGACCTGCGTCAGGCAGCGGTGATTCTCGTCGGGCCAGCGGTGGGCCGCACGCCGGGAGCCGAGTCGCACCTCTACGACGCCTGCCGGGAGCGGGCGTGAGTGGAGCCTGCGGAATGAACTGGAAAGTGTGAGTGGAGCCTGCGGAATGAATCAGAGGAAAGTGTGAGAATCCATCTCATCGGAATCGGTAGTGGGCATCCCGATCACGTCACTGCCCAGGCGGTCGCGAGGTTGAACGAGGTCGAGGTGTTCCTCGTCGCGGACAAGGGCGAGGCCGTCGGCGATCTCGCGCAGATCCGCACCGAGATACTCCGTCGGCACGTCCGGGGCGAGTACCGCGTCATCTCTGTTCCCGATCCCGAGCGGGATCGGACGCCCCGCGATTACGGCGCCGCGGTCGCCGATTGGCACGACGCCAGGGCGCGCGCGTACGAGAAGGTGCTGCTCGGGCTCGACGCCGACGAGACGGTCGGATTTCTTGTCTGGGGGGACCCTGCCCTGTACGACAGCACCATCAGGGTGATCGAACGCGTTCGTGATTTCGGGACGCTCGACTTCGACTTCGATGTGACGCCTGGGATCAGCAGCGTGGCGATGCTCGCTGCGGCGCACCGGCTAGTCCTCAATCGCGTCGGCGGCCCCATCGTGATCACGACCGGTCGGGCACTGCCGGGTGACGTCCTGGCCGGTGCAGACAACATCGTGGTGATGCTCGACGGTGGCCTTGCCTGCCGCGAGCTTGTTGGGACCGGTCGGTGGGGTATTCATTGGGGAGCGAACCTGGGAACGGACGATGAACAGTTGGTGGCCGGTCCGCTCGACGAGGTGATCGGTGAGATCGAGCGGGTGCGGGCGGCGCTCAAGGCCCAGCACGGCTGGGTGATGGACACTTACCTACTGAGGTCGAGTGCGGAGTGACCATGGTGTGCGGGAGCGTAGCCGCTCGTCGGATACCCTGGTTGCCCGTGACTGCCGTATCTTCTTCCCCTGCCAGTTCCGACGCCTCTTCGACCGGTCGATACGACCTCATTGTCGTCGGGTCGGGGTTCTTCGGCCTCACCGTTGCGGAGCGTTCGGCCTCGCAGCTGGGCAAGCGTGTCCTCGTGCTGGATCGGCGGCACCACCTGGGCGGCAACGCGTATTCGGAGGCTGAGCCGGAGACGGGTATCGAGATTCACAAGTACGGCGCGCACCTGTTCCACACCTCGAACAAGCGGGTGTGGGAGTACGTCAACAAGTTCACCGACTTCACCAGCTACCAGCACCGCGTCTTCGCTCTGCACAAGGGCCAGTCGTATCAGTTCCCGATGGGCCTGGGCCTGATCTCGCAGTTCTTCGGCAAGTACTTCTCGCCTGCCGAGGCGCGGGCTCTCATCGACGAGCAGTCCAGTGAATTCGACTCGAAGGACGCGCAGAACTTCGAGGAGAAGGCGATCTCGTTGATCGGACGCCCCCTCTACGAGGCGTTCATCAAGGACTACACCGCCAAGCAGTGGCAGACCGATCCGAAGAATCTGCCCGCGGGCAACATCACCCGGTTGCCGGTGCGGTACACGTTCGACAACCGCTACTTCAACGACACCTACGAGGGACTACCGGTCGACGGCTACACCGCATGGCTCGAGAAGATGGCCGCCGACGACAAGATCGAGGTCCGGTTGAACACGGACTGGTTCGACGTCAAGGCCGAGCTCGTGGCCGAGAGCCCCGACGCCCCTATCGTCTACACCGGCCCACTGGACCGCTACTTCGACTACTCCGAGGGCGAACTGGGCTGGCGCACAATCGATTTCGAGACCGAGGTACTCCCGACGGGTGACTTCCAGGGCACCCCGGTGATGAACTACAACGACGGCGATGTGCCGTTCATTCGGATCCACGAGTTCCGCCACTTCCACCCCGAGCGCCAGTACCCGACCGACAAGACGGTCATCATGCGCGAGTTCTCCCGCTTCGCCAAGAGCGGCGACGAGCCGTACTACCCGATCAACACGCCCGACGATCGCCAGAAGCTCGAGGCATACCGGGAACGCGCCAAGGCAGAAACGGCGTCCAACCATGTCCTGTTCGGTGGCCGCCTCGGCACCTACCAGTACCTCGACATGCACATGGCCATCGCCAGCGCACTCAACCTCTACGACAACACCCTCGCTCCGCACTTCGAATCGGGCGCAGCCCTGACAGGGGACAAATGACGGCCAAGCATCTGCTGGAGGACGGCGTCGCCGATGTCGTCCCGGTCATGGGTAAATCGCTGCTGCAGCGCGTACTGCTGCCGCGCTCGGGCGAGCCGCTCGACGTGCGCACCCTGTATTTGGAGGAAGCGACGACCAACGCGCGACGGGCGCATTCGCTCTCGCGTACCTCGCTCGCCGTCGGCGCCGAGTCCGAGGTGTCGTTCTGCACGTACTTCAACGCCTTCCCGGCGAGCTACTGGCGGCGCTACAGCGTGCTGCAGTCCGTCGTACTGCGCATCGAGGTCTCGGGCCACTGCCGCATCGACATCTACCGCTCGAAGGCCGATGCCTCGCGCATCCACGTCGAGGGGCGCGAGGCCGTCGACGGTGATGCCGCGCAGGAGTTCATGATCGATCTCGGTCCGTTCGAGGACGGTGGCTGGATCTGGTTCGACATCACCTCCGATTCCGAGGTCGTGCTCGAGAGCGCAGGGTGGTTCGCACCCGTCGAGGCACCGGGCGAGGCGAGCGTCGCCATCGGAATCCCTACCTTCAACCGGCCGACCGACGCCGTGAAGGCACTTGCCGCCATCGGCTCCGACCCGCTGGTCCTCGGTGTCGTCAAGGCCGTCATCATGCCTGATCAGGGCACCCGCAAAGCCAAGGACGAGCCCGGATTCGACGCGGCCGCCGCAGCCCTCGGAGGCCGCTTGGCGGTCCACGACCAGGCCAATCTTGGCGGTTCGGGCGGGTACAGCCGCATCATGTACGAGGCGCTGACCAACACCGATTGCCAGCACATCCTGTTCATGGACGACGACATCGAGATCGAGCCGGACTCCATTCTGCGAGCGCTCGCGATGTCGCGATTTGCGAAGGTCCCGACGCTCGTCGGTGGCCAGATGCTCAACCTGCAGGCGCGCAGCCACCTGCACGTGATGGGTGAAGTGATCGATCGCAGCAACTTCATGTGGACTGCCGCCCAGAACGTCGAGTACGACCACGACTTCAGCGAGGAGCCACTGCGCTCGAGCAAGCTGCTGCACCGGCGCATCGACGTCGACTACAACGGCTGGTGGATGTGCATGATCCCGCGTGTCGTTGCCGAGGAGCTGGGTCAACCTCTGCCGCTGTTCATCAAGTGGGACGACGCCGAGTACGGCTTGCGTGCACGCGATGCCGGCTACCCGACGGTGACGCTGCCGGGCGCCGCGATCTGGCACATGGCCTGGAGCGACAAGGACGACGCCATCGATTGGCAGGCGTACTTCCACCTGCGCAACCGCCTCGTCGTCGCGGCGCTGCACATGCCGGGCAACGGCCGCGGCCTCGTTCTCGACACCGTCAAGGCCACCGTCAAGCACCTGCTGTGCCTGGAATACTCGACCGTCGCCATTCAGAACAAGGCGATCCGTGACTTCCTCGCGGGCCCCGAGCACATCCTGGACATCCTTCCTACCTCGCTCGGTGAGGTGCACGCACTGCGCAAGACCTACTCCGACGCTGTCGTGGTGGGTTCGTCCACGGAGCTCCCCCTCGCCTCGGGTGAAGAGGTGGGTTCGGTAGGCATGCCGAAGAATCCGCTGGCGAAGATCGGCCGCCTCGCGAAAGGCCTCGTGCACAGCGTCCGGCCCGCTCATACGCGTCACCACGAGCGACCGCAGCTCAACGTGCCCACGCTGGATGCGCGGTGGTTCCTGCTCTCGCAGGTCGATGGCGTCACCGTCACTACCGCCGACGGCCGGGGCGTCGTCTACCGCAAGCGTGACCGCGACGAGGCCGCCGCCCTGTTCAAGGAAGCGATGGCGCTACGCAGCGAGCTCGCTCGCCGTTTCCCCGATCTGAAGGCTCGCTACCGCGACGCCGTACCTCACCTCACCAGTAAGGAAACCTGGGAACGTGTCTTTCGTTACGAGGCGTAAGAATCAGGACGAGGCCCCAGCCGAGGTGCGGATTCTGGCGAAGGTCCAGGCCACAGTCGGTGCGCAACCAGCGGCGATCTCGGTGGCACGAGGTATGTCACATTTCGGTGAGCATGCCCTCGGCTGGGTTGCGATCGCCGGCGTCGGTGCCGCACTCGATCCCACTCGTAGGCGTCAGTGGGCCGGTGTCGCCGTGGGCGCAGTCGGTTCGCACGCTGCGTCGATCGTGATCAAGCGGGTTGTACGCCGCCCCCGACCCAGCGACCCTTCGGTTCGAGTCAACGTCTCGACTCCGAGCAAACTGAGCTTCCCGTCCTCGCACGCGACGTCGACGACCGCCGCCGCCCTGCTGCTCGGCAGACTCACGGGTCTGCCGGTAGCTGCTGTTCTGGTACCACCGATGATGCTCTCGCGGCTGGTACTGGGCGTCCACTATCCCACCGACGTACTTGCCGGCTCAGCGCTCGGCGCGTTGTCCGCAGCCGCCGTGTGCAAGTTCGAAGGAGACAAATGAGCGAGGAAGCAGCTCCCCTGGGCGCACCACCGAAGAACCTTCTCGACGGGGTGATCAAGGCCCTCCGGCCGCGCCAATGGGTCAAAAACGTACTCGTGCTCGCCGCTCCGCTGGCGGCTGGCTCGGCGACCCAGATCGATGTGTTGCTGCCCGTCGCGCTGGCGTTCGTGGTGTTCTGCTTCGCCGCCTCGGGCGTGTACCTCGTCAACGACGCGCTGGACGTCGACGCCGACCGCGCGCACCCGACCAAGCGGTTCCGTCCGATCGCCGCAGGCGTGCTGCCGGTCAACTTGGCCTACGCCATGGCGATCGTCAGCTTCGTCGCCGCCATCGGTCTCTCGTTCCTCGCGAACTGGCAGCTCGCCCTCGTCATCGGCATCTACATCGTCATTCAACTGGCCTACTGCTTCGGACTCAAGCATCAGGCTGTGCTCGATATCTGCATCGTGTCCTCCGGCTTCCTGCTGCGCGCCATCGCCGGTGGTGCCGCGGCGTCGATTCCGCTCTCGCAGTGGTTCCTGCTGATCATGGCTTTCGGTTCACTGTTCATGGCAGCGGGTAAGCGCTACGCCGAGCTCCAACTGGCCGAACGCACCGGTGCGAAGATCCGCAAGTCGCTCGAGAACTACACCACGACGTATCTTCGATTCGTCTGGACACTGTCGGCGACCGCAGTCGTGCTTTGCTATGGATTGTGGGCCTTCGAACAAGACGCCGAAAAAGCCACGAGTTGGTTTGCGATCTCGATGATTCCGTTCACGATCGCTATCCTGCGATACGCGGTGGACGTCGATGGTGGCGAAGCAGGCGAGCCCGAAGAGATCGCGCTCGGCGACAGGGTGTTGCAGGTGCTTGCCCTTGCGTGGATCGGAGTAGTGGGTGTCGCTGTCTACCTCGCCTGACGAGTTGAAGAGCGGGGGGCCGAAGAGCGGGGGGCTGACGAGCCGATCCGGTCGTCGGCTGAACAGGGCTGTTTTCGGTGCGGGAGTCGCGGTTACGGCTCTGCTCTTCCTGCTCGGCGCCTGGCAGCGACGGTGGATCGCCGACGACGGCTTGATCGTCCTGCGCACCGTCCGCAATCTGTTGGCCGGAAACGGTCCGGTCTTCAATGCGGGCGAGCGGGTCGAGGCCAATACGAGCACCGTCTGGACCTACCTGGTGTATGCGGTCGGCTGGCTCAGCGAGGCGCGCCTCGAGTACGTCGTCCTCACCATTGCGCTGGTGCTCTCGACGGCCGCAGTAGTGGTGGCGATGCTGGGCACGTATGCGCTCCACACGGACAGCGTTACCGCACGTGCGACTCTCTATCTTCCCGCGGGCGTGCTCGTCTACATTGCGCTGCCGCCGGCACGGGATTTCGCCACATCGGGTTTGGAAACTTGCCTGGTCATCTTCTGGATCGCGCTGCTGTGGCTGATGATGGTTCGATGGGCGACCCGGGATGTCGGCCTGCCTGCGGTGCTGTTTCTCGCCTTCTGGGCCGGTCTGGGTCCGTTGGTCCGGCCCGAACTGGTCATTCTGTCCGCCCTCGCGCTGGTGATGATCTTTCTGGCTCCGCAGACATGGGTGAGCCGGTTCTTCGTGTTTGCGATCGCGGGCGCGACGCCGATCCTCTATCAGATCTGGCGGATGGGTTACTACGGACTGCCGTACCCCAACACAGCGGTCTCGAAGGATGCGGGCGGCGCCAAATGGTCGCAGGGCATGAACTACCTCTGGAACCTTCTCGGCCCCTACATGCTGCTGTTGCCACTGGTATTGCTTCTCGTCGGAGGCATCGTCACCGCTTTGCGGGGACCGCGGTTCACCGTCCCCACAAACGTCGGCGATGTGCAGCGGTCGTTGCGGACGCCGACGGCAGTAGTCGCGTTCGCGCTGCTCGGGGGCGTCCTTTCGCTGCTGTACGCCGTCCGAGTCGGCGGAGACTTCATGCACGGTCGCACGTTGCTGCCGGCGCTGTTCACGCTTCTACTGCCTGTGGCGATCCTGAAACTGACGGTTCCGGCGAGCAGATCCGATGCGCGGGCGACGGCGACCCTCGCAGTGGGCGGCCTCGTCTGGGTCACCACGGTCATCTGGGCGTTCTTCGCCGCGAACACCACGGGGATGCCCGAGGGTGCGATCGTCGGTCGCACAGGGATCGTCGACGAGCGCGCTTTCTACGCACTGAACACCGGCCACGCCCATCCGATTCTTGCTGCGGATTACCTGGACTATCCGCGAATGCGTCCCATGGTCGCGGCCATCGAGAACACTCCCGACGGTGGTCTGCTCCTGCCGAGTGCGCAATTCACCTACTGGGATGTGGTGCCGCCACCGCTGCCGATACCCCCGGGCGGCGTCGGTCACACGGTCTACTTCTTGAACCTGGGTATGACCAGTATGAATGTCGGTCTCGATGTACGAGTGATCGATCAGATGGGCTTGGCATATCCCTTGGCCTCGCATACCGAACGTCTCGAGAATGGCCGTATCGGGCACGACAAGAGCCTCTTCCCGGACTGGGTGGTAGCCGACCTCGGTCTCGTCGACGAGCATCCGTTCTTGCCCTGGTACATGGACGAGGACTGGGTTGCCGATGCGAGTGTGGCGTTGACCTGCCCCGATACGCAAGAATTGTTGACCTCGTACCGCGCGCCATTGACCCGCGAATTGTTCGTCAGAAACTTCAAGCGGTCGTTTTTCTATGCGGGATATCGCTTCGACCGCATCCCGGAATACGAATTACAGAGATGTGGTTTGGAGCCACCGATTCCGAGGTCCGACAATTGACCCTTAGGATCGATCGAGTTGCGTCGTAACTACCCGGTAGCCAAAATGGGATATCTCGTTTTCGTAACGTACGGCGCCTCCGGGTCGATGTATGCGAAAGATATGTGTGACTGCTCTGGCCCCGAGGGCCGGCTTCACGTCGCCGAAATGGGTGACCCGCAGGTTTCTGCGGGTCATCGTCACTGCTGAGAGGTCGAATGCATGCTGGGTAGAACGAACAAGGGAGCCGGGGGGCGCTTCCGCCGGATTGTCACCTCTCTGGTGATGGCTGTGGCATTGCCTCTCGGACTGGCAGTCGCCGGAACCGGCGCGACGGCCAACGCCGCATTCGACCCGCGCGCGTTCGACTTCGTGGTGGATTCCTCCATGGGTCCGATCAAGAGTCGAATCTGGCGTGCAGCCGACGGAAACACCGATCGAGTGGTGTACCTCCTGGACGGTCTGCGTGCCACCAACGACATCTCCGGCTGGGAGCACGAGACGGACGCAGGCGCGCATCTCGCCGCATACAACATCAACGTCGTGCAGCCTGTCGGTGGCATGTCGAGCTTCTACTCCGACTGGTACGCACCTTCCAACTTCAACGGCCAGCAGACGACCTACAAGTGGGAGACGTTCCTGACGCAGAACCTGCGCAACGAGCTCGCAGGTCGTCTCGGCTTCAACCCCAACCGAAACGGTGTCGTCGGTATCTCGATGGGCGGCAGCGCGGCGTTGACAATGGCCGCGTACTACCCCGACCAGTTCTCGTATGCCGGTTCGCTCTCGGGCTACCTGAACATCTCGGCACCAGGCATGCGTGAAGCAATGCGGTTGGCGCTGCTCGACTCGGGCCGCTTCAACATCGACGCCATGTGGGGACCACCCTGGGATCCGGCATGGCTACGCAACGATCCGTTCGTCTTCGCGCCGCGCCTTCGCGACAACGGCACTCGCGTGTGGGTCTTCGCCGGTAGCGGCCTGCCCGGTGGGCTCGATCAGCCGCGCAGCTTCATCGACTACTACAACACCGCCAACGGCATGGGCCTCGAGGCAATTGCGTTGGCGAACAGCCGCGCATTCCAGATCCGCATGGCCAGCATCGGTGCGAACAACGTGACGTACGCCTTCCCTGGCGTCGGAACCCACCAGTGGGGTTACTGGCAGGAGCAGGTGCACATCATGGCGCCGGACCTGAGCGCGCACATCGGCTGATATTCCCCACTCGACCCCCGCTCATCATCTTGTTCTGTGACGATTCACTGTCCGACATGGGTGGTCAGCGGGGGTTCGTGCGAGTTAAGGTCACAGTCTGTTACCGGCCGTTTTTCCAACCTGAGATGAAGATCACAGTGTTGCTAATGGGCCGAAAGATGGCTTAGTGTCCACTTTGCTCGCCTTGAGTGACCACGACTGAATACCTTCACTGCGGCCCGACAGGGCCGAGAACCGCCCTGTTGGGAAGAGCGGGTACCGCATGACCGCGGAACCGCAGAAGACGAGAGAGAGCACGATCCATGCGATTTGCCGGCCTCAAGACCAGACCGAGACTGTCTCAGAGGTGGCGCCAGCGCCTCCTCGGAGTGAGCGCTGCTGCGCTGGTGGTTCCCATCGCAGCCGGAATGGTCGGCGGCGCAGTTGCAGTGGCAGCGCCGGGCGCGATCGCGCACACGGCGCCTGCCGGTGGTCGTGAGGATCTCTTCGTTCCCTCGGATATGGGCCCCATCAAGGTTCAGGTCCAGTGGGCTGCGCGTGGCGGCAACGCGGCGTTGTACCTGCTCGACGGCCTGCGTGCTCGCGAGGATCGCAACGCATGGTCGTTCGAGACCAATGCGCAGGATCAGTTCGCGGGCGACGATGTCACGCTGGTCATGCCAGTCGGTGGCCAGGCCAGCTTCTACAGTGACTGGTACGCGGCGTCCAACTTGAACGGTCAGGAAGTGACCTACAAGTGGGAGACCTTCCTCACCGAGGATCTGCCCGCCTATCTCGAGGGCTACGGCGTCTCGCGCACCAACAACGCTGTGCTGGGCATCTCGATGGGCGGTTCCGCCGCCCTGACACTGGCCGCCTACCACCGCGACCAGTTCAAGTTCGCCGGCTCGTTGTCGGGCTACCTCAACATCTCGGCACCCGGTATGCGTGAGGCCATCCGCGCCGCGATGCTCTCGCAGTCCTGGTTCAACGTCGATTCCATGTGGGGACCGCCCTGGAGCCCGGCCTGGTTGCGCAACGATCCCTTCGTCTTCGCACCGCAGCTGCGCGGCCTGTCGATGTACATCTCGGCGGCGAGCGGCTTGCCCGGTGAGTACGACCGCCCGAGCGCGCCGATCGACTTCTACAACACAGCGAACGGCATGGCTCTCGAAGCCCTGGCCCTGGCCAACAGTCGAGCATTCCAGGTGCGCCTGGCCACGCTCGGTATTCCGGCCACGTTCAGCTTCCCGAGCAACGGAACCCATAGCTGGCCGTACTGGTCCTCGGAGCTGTTCAAGGCTCGCGGTCAGATCCTCGAAGCTCTGAACGCCTGATTAGCTGACGTCCCACGAATGCCGTCCTGCCTTGCAGGGCGGCATTCGTGCGTGCGGGGTAGTGCGCTCGTGGGGGGCTGCCACGGTACGTTGATTCACAATTGCACCATCCGTCACAGCGAGTCTCTCCGGTTCTGGCGTAGTTCGCGTGTAAAAAGACATCTACAGAGGTCTGCGACGAGGTAGTCACGCGACTTCGGCAAGCAGCAAGAGAAAGAGAGTCACCACCATGCGCACTGAGCTTGTTCGCTTCGGCCGGCGTCCGACGGCCGGAAACAAGGCTCGGCGGGCCGCCACTGCCGCAGTGCTCGCGGCAGCATTGATGTCCCCCTTCGGCGCCGCAGGTATCGCCCAGGCGACGCCGGCGGCGGTAACGCTGCCCGCCCCCACGCAGGCTCCGTCCGCGGCCACCGTCACCGCTGTCGACTGGCTGTCGGACCGCCGCGTCGCGCTGTGGATCGATTCTCCGTCGATGGGCACTCCCATCCAGGTTCAGCTGCTGCTCGCCCGCGATTGGAACATCAACCCGCAGGCAGTCTTCCCGTCGGTCTGGATGCTCGACGGTCTGCGTGCGACCGACACCGAGAACGGCTGGACTGCCGAGACCGATGCCGAGTCGTACTTCGCAGACAAGAACGTCAACGTCGTACTCCCCGTCGGCGGACAGTCCAGCTTCTACTCCGACTGGGTCGACCAGGACAACGGCAAGAACTACCAGTGGGAGACGTTCCTGACCAAGGAGCTGCCTCCTATTCTCGAGAACGACTGGCGTACCAATCAGACTCGCGGCGTCGTCGGTCTGTCGATGGGCGGCACCTCGGCGATGTTCCTCGCCGCCCGCAACAAAGGCTTCTTTCAGTTCGCCGGCTCCTTGTCCGGAATCTTGACGACCACCTCGCTCGGTATGCCGCAGGCGATCCAGTACGCGATGGCCGACGCCGGAGGCTTCTCGTCCAAGGCGATGTGGGGCGCTCCCACCAACGACCTGTGGGCTCAGCACGACCCGTACCTGCTCGCCGAAAAACTCGAGGGTGTGAGCCTCTACATCTCGAGCGGCAACGGCGTGGCGGGACCGTACGATCCACCGTCGGGAATCCCGGGTGTCAGCTCCAACTACGCAGGCATGGGTCTGGAGATACTTTCACGTCTGACCTCGCAGACGTTCGCGACCAAGCTCAACAAGCTCGGCATCCCGGCACAGGTCAACTACCGCCCCTCGGGTCTGCACACGTGGGAGTACTGGCAGTTCGAGCTCAAGCAGCTCTGGCCACAGCTGGCGAACACGCTCGGCGTCGAGGCGGACAAGCCTGCTTGCACCGTAGCGGGCGCCATCGGCAACACCACCGGTGCGAACGCTTGGCTCGGTGACTGCCTGACGGCCGAGTACAACGTCGACGGTGGCCGCGCACAGGACTTCCGATTCGGCCGGGTGTTCTTCTCCCCGGACACCGGCGCGCATGTCGTCGCCGGCGCGATCGGCGGCACCTATCAGGGTTCGGGTGGGCCGAGTGGCCCACTCGGCTTCCCCACCACCGGTGAGTACGGGGTGCCCGACGGACGCGGACGGGTCAACTCTTTCCAGAACGGCATGATCTACTTCACCCCGCAGACCGGTGCGCATGCGGTGCGCGGCGCCATTCTCGACGAGTGGGCACGCCAGGGCTACGAGAACGGTCCGCTCGGTTACCCGGTTCTCAGCGAGGTCGCCACACCGTCGAAGCCCGGGGTAGTGCAGGGCTTCGAGATCGGCGCCATGTATTACAGCCCCGAACACGGTACGCACTCGGTGCAGGGGATGATCCTGGGCAAGTACGGCCAACTCGGCTGGGAGAACGGCCAACTCGGCTTCCCGAAAACAAACGAAATGGGACCGCTCCGCGACGGGGGCCGGTTCAACGAGTTCGAGGGCGGCAACATCTACTGGAGTCCGCTGACCGGAGCTTGGGCCATTCGCAACGGTGAGATCTTCGACGCCTGGAAGAACGAGGGCTACGAGAACGGCCGCCTCGGCTACATCACGAGCGACCAGTTCGAGATGGACGGCGGCGGGATTCAGCAGAATTTCCAGTTCGGAATCATCACCGTCAAGGACGGAACGGTCACCATCGCCCCGTGACGTCACCGGCGCTGCCGGCGAGATGCCGACAGCGCCGAGGCGGCTGATTCGTGTTCACTCAGAGAATTCTCAAGGACTCTCTGTACCGTCCCTGCATGAACCTGCCGCCGAACTCGGCCACTCGGATGCTCCTAGAAACGTGCTCCAGGACTGGATTGAATATGCGAAAGTCAACGACCGTGCGAACTTCTCTGACTCGAACCCTGTCCATGGGTGCCCTCGCCGTGGCGGCGGGCACGATGCTGGTCGCCTGCGGCAGCGACGACTCCACTGCCACGGGGACGCCCTCCGTGTCGCAGACCACCACGGCAGCAGCGACGACCTCGGCCGAAGCCACATCGCCTGAGTCGGAGGACTCGGACGCTCCCGGTGTGACGACAAGCCCGGGGGAAGCCGCCACCGCACCTCCCGAGCAGCCGCAGCCGGTTCCCGAAGGTTTCCCAGGGCCCACCGAGAGCCCCGTCGACGATCGTGGCCGGGCGTTCCTCGCCGAGCTCGAGAAAAACGGCATCACGCCCGCGGGCAACGGTGATATCGCGGTGTCGACGGCGACGTACATTTGCTCGGCGCAGTCGCAGGGCGTACCCGCGGACGAGATCGCCACGTTCGTCACAGCCAACGTGGGAGTGGAGGCGAGCGCGGCCGGAACCCAGATAACAGCGGAGCAGGCAGGCGAGGACGCACAGATCTACATCGCCGCCGCTACGAACACGTTCTGCTGAGGCATCTGTAGATGGCGAAACGTAAGAGGCGGTTACTACCCAAGCTGATCGCGGCGGTGGTGATCCTCGGACTGATCATCCTCGCGCTGTGGTATCTCCTCGCGGGCCGGTTGCCCGAGCGGATTCCGTCGCCGTTGCCCCCGCCACAGGAACCCCAGTCGCAACCGGCGGACTGCTCGGACGTCGTGGTCATCTCGATCCCGGGTACCTGGGAGTCCTCGGCGTTCGACGATCCGTACAACCCGACAGCCAACCCGGTGTCGCTGATGTTGAACGTCTCGCGTCCGCTGCAGGAGCAGTTCGACCCGAGCCGGGCCAGCGTCTTCACCGTCCCGTACGTCGCGCAGTTCTCCAATCCGATCGCGTTCCCTCCCGACGGTCAGCAGTCGTACAACAACAGCCGCACCCAGGGCGCCGACGCGACGCTGGCCGAGCTCACTCGCGTCAGTGATCACTGCCCGTTGACCAACTACGTCCTGGTCGGATTCTCCCAGGGTGCGGTGATCGCCGGCGACATCGCCGCCGATATCGGAGCGGGCAACGGCCCCGTCGCCGCCGACAAAATCCTCGGCGTCACCCTCATCGCCGACGGCCGGCGAACCTCCGAAGTAGCCGTCGGCCCGGCGGTCGGTGGGGTCGGTGCCGAGGTCGCGCTCGGCGGCCTCGATCTTCCCGGCATCACGATGACGGGAGCCCGAGAAGGTGGCTTCGGCGAACTCGAGGGCAAGGTCCAACAGATATGCGCTCCCGGCGATCTCATCTGTGCCGCGCCGTCGGAGGGGATGTCGATCACCAACATTCCCCAGAGCATCAACATTCTGCTCGGGGCCGCCGGAAATCCGGTGCACGCCTCGTACAACAGCTTCGTCGTAGACGAGGCGGGAACCACCGCGACACAGTGGACGACCGGCTGGGCGCGGGGTCTCGTCGAGTCCGCTCCGGAGATTCCGCACTCCTGACTACGGGGGCTGAGTTCTCACAAGGACTCGGTGCCCGTCCTGTTGGTGTGGCACAAAGCGGACGGGCCTGGACATGCCCGGTGTATTCCCACGTGGGGAACAGCTAGAGTGGCGCCTTGGACCAGCGTCGAAGTGGCGTTGACCATCGACCGAGCGCCCGCACCGAGGAGACCTATACATGAGTTCCGCCCAGGCCCCTGACCTGCCTTCCGAAGGGCACGTCACGGCGCTGCGCAAGTTCCGTTTCGCCGCAGGCGGAGAGGGCAACGCGGAGGAGGGGGGAGCGCGGAAGTTCGTGAAACTGGCGCAACAGGCCGAGGAGCTGGGCTACGACAGCTTCATGATTCCCGATCACCTGGGCAACCAGGTCGGCCCCATCGCTGCCCTCGGTGCACTCGCCATCGCCACCGACAAGATTCGGCTCGGCACCGCAGTGCTGGCGAACGGGTTTCGGCATCCGGCGATCCTGGCCAAGGACGCAGCCACCATCGATGTACTGTCCGGAGGCCGCCTCGAGCTGGGGCTCGGCGCGGGCTGGATGCGCGAGGAGTACGACAAAGCCGGCATCGTGTACGACCGCCCCGGCATTCGTATCGAGAAGCTCGAAGAAAGCCTCGTAATCCTCGATACTCTGCTGCGCGGCAAAGAATGCAACTTCGAGGGCAAGCACTTCACCATCACCGGTTTGAAGGGAAGCCCCCGGCCGAGGCAGGGCCCACGCCCCCCGATCTGTGTCGGCGGCGGCGGACCGCGAATGCTTGCCCTGGCCGCGAAGTACGCCGACATCATTTCCGTGGTGCCGAGTACGACGAAGGAAGGCAAGCTTCTACTGTCCGGCATGACGTTGGACAAGACCCTCGAACGTGTCGAACTCATCCGCAAGGCGGCGGGTGATCGGTTCCACGAGATCGAACTGAACTGGGCCATCACCACCATCGTGGTCACCGATGATCGCGAGCAGATGGCAGAGATGGCGTTGGCCGCGCTGGACAACGGTTACCCGCCCAACGTCGACGTGGACGTCAAGCTCAGTGTGGACGACATTCTGTCCTCGCCCTACCTGGCCTTCGGGACTTACGAGGAGATCGCAGATCAGATCCGTAACGTTCGCGAGAAAACGACGATGTCCTATGTTGGGGTTTTTCCCACCCAGATGGAAGCGTTCGCGCCTGTGATCGACCTGCTGAAGGGCGAGTGACACGGGTGCGTCGAACAAACCCGCAGACCTGCGGGTTTGTTCGACGCGGACACGATGAATTGGTCATCGAAATAGCTACCAGCTAGTAATATTCACGCTGCTCGGGAATGCGTGAGCCGTAGATAAATCGGGGCGCGATCCGTTGTTCGAGAACCAAGCAGCAGCGGATTCGTCGGAGGAGATTGAACACAAATGAGCCACACATTCGATGACTACATCGATGAAAACGGCCACATCACCATCGCTGAGGGGCTGACGCTGGTTCGCCACGTCGAGGTGAACGTGGCCGAGAACGCCGATACGCTCGCCTACCGATTCATCGACTACTCCCGCGAGCGAGACGGCGAGGCACACGAGCTGACCTGGTCCCAGTTCGGAACTCGACTGCGCGCGGTGGCGGCGCGCCTGCAGCAGGTGACCAAGCCCGGTGACCGTGTCGCGATTCTCGCCCCGCAGGGCCTCGATTACGTCGTCGCATTCTTCGGCGCCATCTACGCCGGTACCATCGCTGTCCCGCTGTTCGACCCCGACGAGCCCGGGCACACCGACCGTCTGCATGCCGTCCTGGGCGACTGCAGCCCAACGGCCATCCTCACCGCAACGAACTCTGCAGCCGGCGTGCGCAACTTCTTCCGCTCGCTGCCCGCGGCCGAGCGTCCCCGTGTCATCGCAGTCGACGCCATCCCCGACAGCGTCGGCGAGACGTGGGTCGAGCCGCCGGCTCAGCTCGACGACATCGCGTATCTGCAGTACACCTCCGGTTCGACGCGTACCCCCGCAGGTGTGGAGATCACTCACCGCGCTGTGGGCGTCAACGCCCTCCAGATGGTCGACAGCATGGAGATCAACGAGGACTCGCGCGGCGTGACCTGGTTGCCGATGTTCCACGACATGGGCCTGCTGACGGTCATTCTGCCTGCACTGGGCGGCAAGTACATCACCATCATGAGCCCGCGCGCATTCGTGCAGCGGCCATGGCGCTGGATCAAGGAACTGGCGGCTGTCTCCGACGGCGCCGGCACGTTCGCCGCCGCCCCGAACTTCGCCTTCGAGCACGCCGCGCAGCGCGGTCTCCCGAAGAACGGTGAGGAACTCGATCTGTCCAACGTGATCGGGCTGATCAACGGCAGCGAGCCCGTCACCACGACCTCGATGAAGAAGTTCAACGACGCGTTCGGCCCGTACGGTCTGTCGAAGACGGCGATCAAACCGTCGTACGGCATGGCCGAGGCCACCCTGTTCGTCTCCACCAGCAAGCACGCCGACGAGCCGAAGGTCGTCTACGTCGATCGCACCGAACTCAACGCCGGCCGGTTCGTCGTGGTGGATCAGTACGCGCCGGGCGCCATCCCGCAGGTCTCGACCGGGTACGTCGCTCGCAGTCAGTGGGCCACCATCGTCGACTCCGACAATGCCACCGAGGTACCGGACGATCACGTCGGCGAGATCTGGCTGCACGGGGAGAACATCGGCAAGGGCTACTGGGGACGTGAACGCGAGACCAGCGAAACGTTCCACAACAAGCTAGTGAGCCGCATTGCCGAGGGTTCACACGCCGAAGGCGCCGCAGAGAGCGCCAACTGGATGCGCACCGGCGACTACGGCGTCTACCACGGCGGCGAGCTCTACATCACCGGCCGTGTGAAGGATCTCGTCATCGTCGACGGCCGCAATCACTACCCGCAGGACCTCGAGTTCTCGGCGCAGGAAGCGAGCAAGGCTCTGCGCCCGGGTTTCGTGGCCGCGTTCGCCGTTCCGCTCAACCAACTCCCCGACGTCGTGTTCGAGTTCAGGGGTGCCGCGCTGACGAAGGATCCGGACGACAGCTCGGAGCAGCTGGTCATCGTCGCCGAGCGTGCGCCCGGCTCCGGCAAGGCCGACCCGGAGCCCATCGCCGAGGAGGTGCGCACCGCGATCTCCGCCCGCCACGGTGTCACCGTCCGCGACGTTCTACTCGTCCCCGCCGGATCCATCCCGCGCACCTCCAGCGGCAAGATCGCCCGCCGTGCATGCAAGGCCGCCTACATCGAGGGCACCCTGCGCGGCGGATACCAGCAGAATGCGTTCCCAGACGCGGAGCTGCCGGACTGACGTCCGCGCTCCCGTACTCCTTCGACACGTAACTTGGTGAGTGATGGCTGAACAAGAAACTGACAACATCGAACGTGTCGAGGGCGCTGACATGACTGTCGCTCAGCTACGTCAGTGGCTGCGTAACTGGGTTGCCGACGCCACCGGTCAGCCGGCCGATCAAATCTCCGACGATCGGCCGATGGAAGAGTTCGGACTGTCCTCCCGCGACGCCGTGGCGCTCAGCGGTGAGATCGAAGAGCTGGTCGGAGTGACGCTGACGGCAACCGTCGCCTACCAGCACCCGACCATTGCCTCGCTCGCCACCCGCATCATCGAAGGCGAACCGGACGAACCCGCGGACTCGGCCGACGATGCCTTCTACCTGCAGGGCAACGTGCATGCGGACTCGCACGACATCGCTATCGTCGGCGTCTCCACTCGATTCCCAGGTGCGGGCACGACGCCCGAGGAGATGTGGGCACTGCTGAGCGAGGGGCGCGACGGGATCACCGACCTGCCCGAGGGCCGCTGGGAAGAATTCACCTCCGACCCCGCGATCAAGGCCGCCGTCGACGCATGTGTCACCAAGGGCGGCTACCTCGACGACGTCAAGACCTTCGACGCCGAGTTCTTCGCGATGTCGCCCAACGAGGTCGTCAACGTCGATCCGCAGCAGCGGTTGGCACTCGAGCTCACCTGGGAAGCCCTCGAACATGCCCGCATCCCGGCGAGCTCGGTCAAGGGCAAGCAGGTCGGCGTCTTCATCGGTAGCTCCTCCAACGACTACCAACTGCTCGCCGTCAGCGACCCGAACGCGCACCCGTACGCACTCACCGGCACTTCGACGGCCATCGTCGCCAACCGGGTGTCGTACTTCTACGACTTCCGCGGACCGTCCATCGCCGTCGACACCGCCTGCTCGTCCTCGCTGGTGGCTGTGCACCAGGCGGTCCGCAGCTTGCGGACCGGCGAATCGGACTTGGCCCTCGCGGGCGGGGTCAACATGTTGCTCGCACCGCCCATCACCGTCGGCTTCGGTCAGACCGGTGTGCTCGCACCCGACGGCAAGATCAAAGCATTCTCCTCCGACGCCAACGGCATGATCCGTTCCGAGGGCGGTGGCCTCGTCGTACTCAAGCGACTAGAGGACGCCAAGCGTGACGGCGACGACATCCTGGCGGTGGTCGCCGGTTCCGCCGTCAACCAGGACGGGCGTTCCAACGGTTTGCTCGCGCCCAGCCCGGATGCCCAAGCCGACGCGCTGCGGTTCGCATACCGCGATGCCGGCATCGCCCCGTCCGGGGTGGACTACATCGAGGCGCACGGAACCGGAACGATTCTGGGCGATCCCATCGAGGCGGACGCGCTCGGACGCGTCGTCGGGCGGGGCCGCGACGCGGACAAGCCTGCGCTGCTCGGATCGGCCAAGACCAACTTCGGCCACCTCGAATCCGCTGCAGGCGCAGCAGGTTTGATCAAAGTCGTGCTCGCGATGCAGCAGAACCGTCTGCCGGCCTCGCTGAACTACGCCGGCCCCAACCCGTACATCGACTTCGACAAAGCACACCTTCAGGTCATCGCCGAGGGTGCCGAGTGGCCTCGGTACACCGGCAAAGCCGTCGCGGGTATCTCCGGATTCGGTTTCGGCGGCACCAACGCGCACGTAGTGGTGAAGGAGTACGTCGCCGACGAGGTGGCAGGAGTGGAGCCCGCGGATCCGGATGCTGTTCTGGCGGAGGGTGTTTCTGGGGGTGTTTCTGGGGGCGGGTCCGAGGTGGAGTCCACCGACCCGATCGCCGAGGCAGAGCAGATCACGGAGGAAGCCGCCGCAGCGGAGACCGTCGTCCTCGCGGTGTCCGCGGCACTGCCCTCGCGCCGCAAGCGCGCCGCATCCGATCTCGCCGACTGGCTCGAAACCGAAGCGGGCAGCACGACGCCGCTCGCGGATGTGGGTCGTGCGTTGGCAAAGCGCAACCACGGCCGTTCACGCGCAGTGGTACTGGCATCGACGCGCGCCGAGGCCATCACCGGCCTGCGCGCCATTGCCGCAGGAAAGCCCGGACAGGGTGTCTTCTCGGCGGATTCCCCCGCGTCGAACGGCGCCGTGTGGGTGTTCTCGGGCTTCGGCTCGCAGCACCGCAAGATGGCATCGACGCTGTACCGCACCAACAAGGTTTTCGCATCGGCCGTGGACGAGGTCGACGAGCTGCTCATCGACGAGGCCGGCTACTCCATCAAGGAGATCATCCTCGACGACTCGCAGACCTACGAGTTCGAGAACTCCCAGGTAGCCATCTTCGTCATTCAGGTCGCCCTCGCCGCGACGCTGCGGGCGCACGGCGCCGAACCGGCAGCGGTCATCGGTCACTCGATGGGCGAGGTCGCCGCCGCCTACGTCGCAGGCGGACTGAACCTCGAAGACGCAGTTCGGATCATCTACGCCCGCTCACGTTTGCTGGCCGAGGGCCAGGAGGGCCTCGGTGCGGCCTCGCAGGGCGCCATGGCGCTCGTCGAATACACCCCGGACGAGGTCACCGCGCTCACCGATCAGTTCCCCGACGTCGAACCGTGCGTGTACGCAGCACCGACGCACACCACCGTCGGTGGTCCGCGTGCGCAGATCGAGGCTCTCGTCGAGATGGCAGAGGCCGCCGAGAAGATGGCACGCATCCTCGATGTGAAGGGCGCGGGGCACACAGCAGCCGTCGACGTACTGCTCGGCGAGCTAGCGGCCGAGCTGGCGGGCATCGAACCCGGCAAGCTTCGCGCGGGTGTCTACTCGTCGGTGGACAAGGAATCGGACTACCGTGCCGGCCACGAGCCGATCCACGGCGTCGACTACTGGACCAAGGGCATGCGCCACCCGGTCTGGTTCACACAGGCTGTCAACGTTGCCGTCGGAAATGGGCATACGACGTTCGTAGAACTGGCACCCAACCCGGTGGCGTTGATGTCGGTGGCTGCGACGGCATGGGCCGCCGGTGTCGCCGACGCGACCCTCATTCCCACGCTCAAGCGCAAGGAAGACGAATCCGAGACCTTCCTCGCGGCCCTCGCGCAGCTGTACGTGCACGGGCACGCGCTGGACCTGACCACTCTCTTCGGTGCGGGCGGCTACGCACCCATTCCGCGAACTGCCTACCTGCGCAAGGAGTTCTGGCTCAGCACCCGAGTCAGCTCCTCCGGCAACTCACGTGTTCCCGGTGCCCGGGTCTCGCTGCCGGACGGTCGCCGTGTCTGGGAGGTCGACGCCTCGGCCGTCGACTCGCTGGATCTGCTCGTCGAAGCTGCTGCAGCGCAGGTGCTCTCGGACGTAACGCTCGGCGCATCGGTGACGCACGCGGTGGTGCCGCGCGGTGGCACCCTCGTCACCACCCTCACCACGCACCTCGGCGGAGCCTCCCTGCAGATCCACGCCAACCGCGGTGGTGGCTTCACCCTGCTGCACGAGGCAGTGGTCACCTCCGGTGACGCGCTACCCGAACCGACTGCCGCAGTTGCGTTGCCGTCGACATCGCCGATGGAAGAACTGCCCGAGGTGGTCGAGGACTTCGGCGATCGCTGGGACCCCAACGGAAATCAGAGGCTCGAAGATCGTCTGGCGATCATCGTCGCCGAGTCCATGGGTTACGCGCCCGAGGACCTGCCGCCGGAGATCCCGTTGATCGAACTGGGGTTGGATTCGCTGAGCGCGGTGCGCATCAAGAACCGTGTCGAGTACGAGTTCGATATCCCCACCGTGCAACTGCAGGCAGTACGCGATGCGAACCTCCTCGAGGTGGAGAAGTACCTCCGCTACGCCCTCGACAACCGCGAGGAAGTCCAGGCACTCGCCGAGAAGCAGCAGGCAGACAAGGCCGCCGAGGCCGCCGCCGACGAGGGCCAGCAGGCACGGGAAGAAGCCGTCGACTCCGCCGTGGGCTCGCCCGAGGCGACCGTGCCGAGCGCCGAGTACCAGCCGGTCCCTGCCGCCGAGCCGTCGGATGTGAGCAGTCGCGAATCGTTCGCCGAGGCTGCCGGATCCGATGTCCCGCCGCGTGACAACGCCGAGCGTCTGACCTTCGCAACCTGGGCGGTGGTGACGAAGGAATCCGCGAAGGGCATCTTCAACACCCTCCCGATCCTCGACGACGAGACCGCCGAGAAGTTGGCGGCACGGCTGACCGAGCGGGCAGGCGGCGAGGTCACCTTCGACGACGTGCTCGATTCGGAAACCATCGAGCAGTTGGCAGAGAAGGTCCGACCGCACCTCGAAGGCGGCGAGATCGACGGGGTTGTTCGCAACCTGCGCCCGCGTCCCGAAGGGTCGACCGCCACCCCCGTGTTCGCGTTCCATTCGGCTGGAAGTTCGACGGTGGCTTACGAGCCGCTGCTACGCAAGCTGCCCGCAGGCACACCCATGTACGGTCTCGAGCGCGTCGAAGGTCCCATCTCGGTGCGTGCAGCCGAGTACGTCCCGCTCATTCGCGAGATCCAGCCCGAAGGACCGTACGTGTTCGTCGGCTGGTCACTCGGCGGAATCCTGGCCTACGAGGTCGCCCGGCAGATGGAAGAGCAGGGCATCGAGGTCGCATACGTGGGGCTTCTCGACACGGTGATGCCGGGTAGGGAAATTCCCGACACGCGTGAAGAGGTCCGGCGTCGTTGGGAGCGGTACGCCAAGTTCGCGAAGAAGACCTACGGCGTCGACTACCCGATTCCGTACGACAAGCTCGTCGACGCGGACGACGAAGGGCAGATCCGGATCATCACCGACCTGGTCAAGCTCAGTGGCGCAAAGATCCCCGGCGGGATCATCGAGCATCAGCGCACGTCGTGGCTCGACAACCGAGCAATCCAGACCGCGGAGCTCAAGAAGTACGGCGGGCACGTCACGCTCTACATGGCCGACAAGTACCACGATGACGCCATCGCGCTCGAGCCCGCATACGCCACCAGAGAAGAGCACGGCGGCTGGGCTCCGGTGGTGCAGGATCTCGAGATCGTCTACATCGGAGGCGACCACCTCGCAGTGGTGGACGAGCCGTACATTGGACGGATCGCGGCACACATGACGAAGAAGCTCGACGAGATCGAGTCAGCGAGAACCGGAGCCTAGAACCTTGACTGGTACCACCGCCGAAAAGTTGGCCGATCTGCGGGCCAACCTCGAACTCGCCAGCGAACCGTCTGGTGAGATCGGTATCGCCAAGCGTGCGAAGAAGGGCATCCCCAGCGCCCGTCAACGTATCGACATGCTGCTGGATCCGGGTAGTTTCGTCGAAATCGGCGCCCTGGTGAAAGCGCCCAACGACCCGACCGCGCTCTACAGCGACGGCGTGGTCACCGGGCACGGCACTGTCGACGGCCGACCGGTGGCAGTGTTCTCGCACGACCAGACCGTCTTCGGTGGGACGGTCGGCGAAATGTTCGGCCGCAAGGTCGCCGGGATCATGGACTTCGCGATCAAGGTCGGATGCCCGGTGGTCGGCATCAACGACTCCGGCGGTGCCCGTGTTCAGGACGCCGTCACCTCGTTGGCCTGGTACGCCGAACTCGGGCGACGCCATGAACCGCTGTCCGGTATGTGCCCGCAGATCTCGGTGATCCTCGGCAAGTGTGCCGGCGGCGCCGTCTACGCACCCATCAACACCGATGTCGTGGTCGCCACCGAAGAGGCGTACATGTTCGTCACGGGACCGGACATCATCAAGTCCGTCACCGGCGAGGAAGTCAGTCTCGACGAACTCGGCAGCGCCCGCAAGCAGGCCGAGTACGGCAACGTGCATCACGTGGCGAAGGACGAGAAGGCTGCATTCGACTGGGTGCGAACCTATTTGGGCTACATGCCGTCGAGCTGCCAGGACGACCCACCCGTCGTCAACCCGGGACTCGAACCCGAGATCACCGAGTCCGACCTCTCGCTCGACAAGGTCATGCCCGACGCCGACAACGCCGGTTACGACATGCACGACATCATCCTGCGGATCTTCGACGACGGCGAGTTCCTCGAACTCTCGACGGGAATCGCACCGAATGTGATCACCGGCCTCACCCGCGTCGACGGCAAGTCCGTCGGAGTCGTCGCGAACCAGCCGATGTTCCTTTCCGGCGCGCTCGACGCCGACAGTGCCGACAAAGCCGCGCGGTTCGTACGCATCTGCGACGCCTACAACATCCCGCTCGTGTTCCTCGTCGATACGCCCGGGTTTCTGCCCGGGGTCGATCAGGAAAAGGTCGGCGTGATCAAACGCGGTGGGCGCTTCCTGTTCTCGTACATCGAGGCAACCGTTCCCAAGGTCACCGTGGTCGTCCGCAAGGCCTACGGTGGCGGCTACGCGGTGATGGGCTGCAAGCAGCTCGGCGCCGACATCAACTTCGCCTGGCCCACAGCCCGCATCGCCGTCATGGGCGCCGAAGGTGCCGTCAACATCATCGGCCGCAAGCAGCTTGCCGCAGCCGGCGACAACGCACCCGCCGTCCGCCAGCAGCTCATCAACTTCTACAACGAGCACGTGGCAACCCCGTGGGTGGCAGCCGAGCGTGGCTACATCGACGCCGTCATCGAGCCGTCGCGAACCCGACTCGAACTCCGCACGGCCCTCAAGCTGCTGACGGACAAGAAGGTGTTCAAGAATCCCCGGAAGCACCACCTGCTGCCGATCTAGCTGCCGCCGCTTTTTCCCCTCCCCTTTCGGCATGAATGGGCCATTGCAACCGTCTAACCGTTGCGGTGGCCCATTCATGCCCGTGGCCGCGGTCAGTGACGCTGTGCAGGCCGGACGACGACTGGAGGCCGCGGCCGGTTCAATGCCTGCTGGTAGTGCGATCGCAAATCGGCCAGCACTCTGCCTGGATTGTCCCGAATGTCTCTGGGAAGGTGGGAGGCGACAATCAGGCCGTGTCCCTGCATCCTCATCCGTCGAGACATGGTTTCCGCGTGATCTTTCGGCGACAGATGGTGAGCGAGCGAGTCGATCTCCCACGAGAATCCGACGCAGTCGAGCCAGTTGTCGGTGTTGCAGATGAATTCCCCTGACGCGGTGTAGATGTTGCAATTGTGCATCATCGGCGGCAGCCCACTGTCGGCATACAGCTTCTGCGCTTGTAGTTCCGCGACCGAGTGCGCATCGTCGCGAAGCTCGCGCACGACTCGCTTGCTGATCGCTCCGTATCTTCTTGGCCCTTCCGCAAGTTCGCGCGCGATGTCGTCGAGCGTCGCACCCCCTCGCTGCACAACTTCGGCGATCAGCTTGACGCAATGCTCGTCCGTTTTCGTAGACCGTGTCGCGTCTGCGAGACTCCGAACCAGTGGAGCCACGCGCAGGCTGCCCTTGACCACGGCCTCGGGCATACGCCAGGACCGCTCGACCCGAACGAACGACTTCGACGCCCGCCGTGCATCACCGGGGATGAGCACGTGCACTTCGTTCGGCGACGAGTCGGTGCCATAGCCGTGCGCACCCAGCCCGACCAGGCCGGTGATGAGTCCGTCGGGCCCGCAGTATTCCAGCGCCGCGACCGAACGCTGAAGTTGCGACGGATAGCCGTTGTGCAGGAGATATATCCCGGGGAGCACACGCTGCCACGGCCCGCCGGGTCCAGAGCGCGCGGTGAGGGTGCTGTCGGAGACCTTCGCCTCTCGCAACTGTGCTCTGGTCACCACGCAATGCGTACTCAGGTCTTGAAGTTGGGAGGTTCGCGCCCATGTCGGTTTCTTCATGGCTGCACTGTCGGTGCTCGAACCGACATCGGAACCGCGATTCGAGGCGTATCAGGGCCGTCTGTGGACGAGCGCCGCCGCTGTGGATAACCAGGGCTTGCGGGCGCCGAACTGATGCATTGTGTCGTAGCTGCATGCTAGGTCGCCGTGTGCCACCCGTTCTTGTCCCCGCCCCTGCCCCCGCCGCATGAATGGGCCACCGCAACGGTTAGAGCGCTACAAGGGCCCATTCATGCTGGTAGTGCGGCCCGCCCCTTTCCGCATGAATGGGCCATCACAACCGTCTAGCCGTTGCAATGGCCCATTCATGCCGAAACCCGAAACCCGGCACGGCTCACCTACCGGTCGAACACGCGCAGGTTCCCGGGCGTCCAGAGGCCGGATCTGGTTATCTCGCTGGTGTCGATCTCGGCGGGCACGGCCTGGGGGTAGTAGGGGTCGTAGCGTTCGAGGGAGCCCCAGTCGCGTGCCCAGTCATTGTCGAGGTAGGTGGGGACGGTGACGGGCTGGGCGAGCATTTCGCTCCATCCCAGGGGGCCGCCGTTGTCGGCGGACTGCCAGGTGTCGGTGGAGCTGACGGCCAGAGGTCGGTCGGGGAGGATGCGGTAGTTCGGCATCTCGGCGACGCCGTAACGGTGGTCGAACGGCCGCTGGCACGGGAATTGCAGTCCGACGGCCCAGTCGAGCAGCACTGGCTGGTCGCTGCCGATGAGCGAGTTCAGGCTTTCGAGCTGCGGGACGCGCGGCGGGGTGAAGGCGAACCACTGGTCGCCGGTGAGGTTGGGGTCGTTGGCCACGATGCGGACGGCGTCGGCGTCCTCGGGTAGGTCGGCAATGGGGATGCGCAGGTTTCGCCACGACGGTGCGGGGCCGATGTCGCGGGGCAGGTAGGTGCCCTTGACGTCGACGGTGCCGTTGGGCTGACGCGTGCCGTACTCGACGAGCAGCGACTGCCCGTAGGTCATTGCGCCCGTGTCGTCGTAGGACAGGATGCGCCCTGCTGCGGAGACGACGATGAGTGGGCTGGTGTCGGAGCGCTCGGGGAGCGAGTACCAACTCGATGTCGCCGACGCCGGTTCTTGGATGCCGGGTTGGTAGGAGCCGAGGACCGGGGTGGTGGCGGGGTCGAGACCGAAGGGGAGGGCTGCGGTGGAGCCGTTGACGCCGACGGCGCCGATGCCGCCGCCGGTGCCGGCGCTCTGGCCTTCCTCGAAGGCGGGGCCGACGCTTTGCTGGTCGGTGTTGCCTTGTCCCGGTTTGACTTCGACGGCATCTGCGCTGAGGTCGGTGGGGATACCGTTCGGGGTGAAGTTCCTCGGGTTCTCACCGCCGAGTGGCCCGGCTTCGGGGTCGAACTCTGCGGGGAGGGGGTTGAGGATGCCCGCGTTGGGGTTGGATTCGACCAGGACGTCGTTGGCGAGTCCGCACGAGTTCCCGGTCAGCGCTTGAACATTGGATCGGGCGAGCGAGTAGGCCGGGTACTGCGACACTGCTCCCTTGACGAGGGAGAGCACCTCGAACAGCACCATCAGGCCGGCGATGACGGTCAGCGGTGCTGCCGCGAATTTCTTTATGCGCCTGCCGCGTTCGGTTCCGGCGCGCGGTTGCGGTGGCGCGTAACCCTCACGCAGATACTGCCATCCGGCCAGGGCCAGTGCGGCGGCGAACAGGATGAGGAACAGGGTGTTGGATTCGTAGCCACTGAGCGAGACAGTCTTGTCGAACCACGGGACTCCGTAGCTCGAGACGTACCACCAACCGTTGATGCCCGAGAACGACAGTGCGAGAACGAACATGAGCCCGGCGAGGAATATGGTTCTGTTCCGCCGCGATCGAAGTGCGCTCGCGGAGATGGCAACTGCCGTCAGGGCAGCGAGACCGCCGGCGATGCCCGCGTACGAACCGAAGTGGTGCGTCCACTTGGTCGGGTTGAACATCATGAAGAAGATCGTTCCGAAAACGACACCGATCAGGCGCCAGGCCGGGCCGTTGGAGATGCCGGGGACTCGCTTGCGGCGCAGCAGGATGAACAGCGTCGAGAACAAGCACAGCAGCATCACGAGGAATGCGAACCGTCGGGCGACGGAACCGTCGACGGTTTGGACGAACAGGTAGTAGTAGCGCAGGAAGTCCTGGTACCACGCTTCGTTGGGGCCGATGGCTGTGCGTACGCGGGTCGATTCCATGACCGAGGCGTAGGTCTGGTCTGCGAAGACGACCACGAGTACGAGGAAGCCTGCGGCGGCGAGTGGTGCGAGCAGGGGCAGTGTGCCGACCTGGCGGTGACGACGCACGACGATGCGCGCCATGGGTCTGGCGCCGGCGAGCAGGGCGGCCACACACATCAACCCGGTAGGTGCGGAGGCGAGGGTGAAGGCGCCGATCAGGAAGGCGCCTGCGGCGGGAAGTAATCGTCCGGTTGCGATGGCCCGTTCGATCGAGCACCAGGTCAGAAGTGCGCCGAGGGCGACGATCGGTTCGGGACGCAGTCCATTGTTGTACGGCAGCCAGAAAGCGAGGAACACCAAGCCGCCGGTCCACAGGGCGACGTTCGATCTGCGGACGGCTCGGCCGAGGCGCGGAACGACCTCGCGGCTGATGACCATCCAGCACAGCACGCCGGCGATGAGCGCGGGCAAACGCATCCACGGGCTGGCGGTCGAGACCTTCGCGAACACGGCCAGCACGTCGTAGTACCAGCCGAACGGGGCTTCGGGGACGCCGAACCAACGGAAGTAGTTGGCCATGTAGCCGGAGTGCTCGGACGCGCGGGCCATGGTGAGGAGGTAGCCGTCGTCGGAGGTGTTGGCGCCGACGAAATGCCAGCCGACGAGGACGCCCACCACGGTGATGTCGACGCCGGTGAACTTCCACCAGTGCGCCGGCAGGAACCGTCGGTGACCGCGTCCGTCGGTGCCGTCGAGCTTTCCGAGTGCGCCCATCGCGATGATGGTGCAGACGACGGCGAGGATCATCGCGAGGAGTTTGAGGACGGTCGGGCTTGAGGAGAACCGCGAGTCGATGTCGATGGTGGCGGACATGCCGGCTGGGGCCGAACCCTCGAGGTCGGTGAACAATCCGGCGATCTGAGGCCGAAGGTCGCCGTCGAGCCGACCGGAGCGGGGGTTGCCCTCCTCGTCGACGAGGCCGGTGAACTCGGCGGAGGTGTAATCGATACTGGAGACGATTTCGATCGATCCACAGGAGGCGTTCTGTACCTCCGCGCGAGGAGCCGATGCGACGACGACGTTGCGGTCCAGCACATCCACGTTGGACTCGCCGACGCGAACGAAGAGGCTGTTCAGCGCTGCGCCCTGCCCCTGCGGTGGAGCGGTGGCCAGCAGCAGACCACCCTGCGGTGGGAGACGGTCGATGGCGGAACAGGGGATCGTCGCGCTGAAGGAGATGGGTGCCTGCGAGACGAGTGGTGCGTCGATGTCCTCGATGACTCCGGCGTTGGGCCAGGTAATGGACGAGTCGGTCTGCACGACGGGCAGGAACGGCGTCAGGATCGCCAGGATCGCGCCGAGGATGCCGGTGACGATGGCGACGAGTCGCGTAGTGCGCACTTCGGAGCGCAGATCCATATTGGAACCCTTCGGCGGAGTAGCGAAGGGCACGGCGGAGTTCTCTGTCACGGCGTCGGGCACGGTTGTCGATGTTATGCGAGCGTGATCCGAAGAGCACACACGCCCGGTCCGGGACGACTCCCCGGAACCGGCGTGTGAACCGGGAGATCAGTCGTTTTTGATCGGTCCGGGGCTGAACAAACCGGACCGGGTCTCCTCTGTGACGGTCACCTCGGCGGGTGCGGCGCTCGGTTCGAGTGGGGAGTATCGCTCGATGGATCCCCAATCTCGGTCGTAATCGTCCTGCAGGTACGAGGGCAGGGTCCGTGCGGTGAGAAGCTGTTCGGTCCAGCCCAGCGGACCACCGCCGATCCAGTCCTGCCACGCGTTGGTCGATTCGGCACCGGGCCGATCGGGGATGATTCGGTACTCGGGCACCTCGGCGACGCCGTAGCGGTGATCGAACGGCCGCTGGCATGGGAACGCGAGCCCGACGGCCCAGTCGAGCAGCACCGGCGCCTCCGAGCCGACGAGGTCGTTCAGCGACTGCGTGATCGGCACGCGCGGGGGAGTGATGGCAGCCCACTGGTTGGCCGCGAGATCGGCATCATCGACGACGATGCGGACGGCGTCGGCCTCGGGTGGCAGGTCGGCCAGCGGCACTCTCAGGTTGCGCCACGACGGGTTCGGGCCGATGTCCAGTGGCGTGATGCGTCCCAGCGCCTGCACGTCGGCACCGTCGCGCACGCCGTATTCGAGTTCGACACTCGCGCCCGGGGTGACGATGCCGTCGGAATCCACCGAGCGGATGCGGCCGGCGGCGGCGATGGAGATCAGGTCCCCGCCTTCACCCGGTAGGCCGTACCAGTCCGTCGTCAGCGATGCCGGTTCGTCGGTGCCGAAGCTGCCGAGAACCGGTGTGGTGGCCGCGTCTAGTCCGAACGGCAGTGCGACGGTGCTGCCGTTGATTCCGGCGTCGGCTTCGGTTCCGCCTTCGGTGCCGGAGCTGTTGGTGGAGACGGTGGTGCTGCCGTCGGTCGGGGTGATGGAGTTCGCGCCGCCCTGAGAGGATTCCTCGGCGTCGGCTCGCAGGTCCGACGCGACCCCGTTGGGGGTGAATCCGATGTTTCCGCCGGCGGCGAGTGGATCCGGATTGCTCGAGAGCGGTTGCAGCATCGAGGCATTGGGGTCGGTCTCGACTCGAACGTCGGTTGCGAGGCCACAGGTGTTGCCGACGAGCGAGTTGATGTTGGACCGCGCGATCGAATACGCGGGGTACTGGGCGGTCGCGCCCTTGAGGAGCGAGAGGATTTCGAACAGGACGACGCCACCGGCGACGACCGTCAGCGCGGACGGCGAGAAGCGGCGCCGTTTCGGCTTCGGTGACTTGGCGAACGGCGTTCGGATGTGCTGGTAGGCGGCGTACATCAGGGTCAGCAGGGTGAGGCCGAGCAGAAGGGTCGAGAATCCTTTGCCCGCAATGGACGGTGGCTTGTCGAACCAGGGGATGCCGTAGCTCGAGACGTACCACCAACCGTTCGACCCGGTGAACGCCAATGCCGTCAGGAACAGCACGGCCGCGGTGAAGAGCGTGCGGTTGCGCGGTGAGGTGATGGTTGCGGCCGTGACGCCCACTGCAGCGAGTGCTGCGACGGAGCCGGCCAGGCCGGCATACACGCCGAAGTGGTGGGTCCATTTGGTGGGGGTGAACATCATCAGAGCCAGTGCGCCGATGATGATTCCGAGGATGCGGCGTGACGGACCGATTGCGGTGCCGGGGATGCGGCCGTTCTTGCGGAGCATGACGAAGATCGACACCGCGACGCACAGCAGCATGGCGAAGACACCGAACCGGCGAGCCAAGGAGCCGTCGGGAGTGATCATCATCAACGAGTCCCAGCGGATTCGCTCGTCGAACCAGGCGACATTGGGGCCTACCGCCGACCGCACTCGGGTCGCTTCGAGGACGGATGCGAGGGTCTGATCGGCAAAGATAGCCATCAGAACCGCGGTTCCCGACGCCAGCAGCGGGGCGATCAGCGCGGCGAATCCGACGAGTTTGGCGCGGCGGACGAGAATCAGTACGAGCGGTCTGGCGCCGGCCAGCAGGGCGGCGATGCAGATCAGTCCCGTGGGTCCCGCGGCGAGTGCGAACGCCGCGATGAGCACGGCGACGGCGGCGGGCAGCAGTCGTCCGGTTGCGATGGCACGTTCGACGGAACACCAGGTCAGCAACGCTCCGAGAGCGATGATGGGCTCGGGGCGCAGGCCGTTGTCGTAGGGGAGCCAGAACGCGAGAAACACGAGTCCGGCAGTCCATCTGGCGACGTTGCTGCGGACGACCGCGCGGCCCAGACGGGGGATCACTTCGCGGCTGATGACCATCCAGCAGAGGATTCCGGCGATGAGCGCGGGCAGCCGCATCCACACGCTGGCGGTGGATACCTTGGCAAACGCGGCCAGCATGTCGTAGTAGGGCATACCGAACGGCGCTTCGGGGACGCCGAACCACCGGTAGTAGTTCGCCATGTAGCCGGCGTTCTCCGACACCCGTGCCATGTTGAGCAGGTAGCCGTCGTCTGAGGTGTTGGCGCCGATGATGTGCCACAGCAGAAGAGTGCCGATGACGATGGCGTCGACGCCGGTGATCTTCCACCAGTTGGCAGGCAGGAAGCGGCGTGCGCGACGGCCGTCGACACCGTCGAGCCGGTGCAGGGCGAACAGCGAGGCGATCACCGCGATGACGCCGACGGCGATCGCGAGGAGCTTGAACAGAGACGGACTCGACGAGAACCGCGAGTCGATCTCGGCGGTGACACTCAGACCGGGGACGCTCTGGTCGAGTTCGGTGAAGATCCCGACCATCTGCGGGCGGACGTCGCCCTCGATCGTGTTGGTTTCGCCACCTGCCGTCACCACCGTGCGTGCATGGTTACTGTCGACGGTCACTTCGCATGCACCGGTCGTGGACGCCTCGCCCAGCACTTGGTCGCGCAGGACGACCTCGACCGACTGCTCGTCGTCGGCCCGCACAACGAGGCCGCGGCCCGCGATGTCGGGTGCTCCGGGCGGGAGCGTCGAGATCAGGATGCCCGACGCGTCCGTGCAGGGAACCGTCGCCTCGAGCCGTAGCGGCGTGTAGGAGATCAGCGGCGCATCGACGCTGCCGAAGTCTTGCTGAGGCCACTCGATGGTCGCGACGGCCTGCTTCACGGGCAGCAGCGGCGTCGCCACGGCGAGAATCACACCGATCAACCCGGCAAGAACGGCAATTATGCGGGCAGTCGTCAACTCGGGTTTGGAACGCACTCGATCATGTTAGGTGGCTGTGCTCATCGCACATCCCACACCCAGACCCCGTCGATGTACTCCGAATCTGTGCCCAGTAGTTCGTCTACGGTCTCGCGCAGTGCTGAGGTACTGCGATCCGGCTGCAGAACCACCACGTCGGCATCCCAGAATTGCAGGTCACTTCGGAATTCTGCTTGCCTTTGGCGCGTGATCTCGGGAACCGTGCCCGATTCGCGTACCGAGGCGAGGAGCAGCGCCGTCGGACGGTCGACGGCTCCGTACTTGGCTTCACGTTCGTCCGTGCCGTCCGGTCCGACGAAGTAGCCGCCGGCGAGCGGGAATCCCATGTCGGCCTCGACCTGCCAGTGCAGCGGCCGCGCGTCCATGGGCCGCGGCAGCGGAACGGTGACCACCGAGCCGTCGTCGACGTAGTTCTTCCACTCACCGCTCGCGAAGAACTGCGGGGTCGGCGATCGCTCGATGGTTGCCAGCGGCGTCGGGAGCAGCGGCAGCAGCGCGATTGCCAGCGCTGAACTCCACAGTGCCGGGATCGGCGTGATACCGCGGCGGAATACCCTGTCGGTCGTCAAGACCAGCAGCAGCGCGATCCCGGGGATCGCGGCCATGGCGAACCGCGTCTCGAGAATCGACTCGATCAGGGTGGTGTCGGAAAGCCATTCCCACGGCAGGCCGACTCCGGTGTTCACGCCGCCGATGATCAGTTCGGATCCGAGGGACAGCACGGTGACGACTACGGCGGTTGCCGCCGCAGCTCGCGCACATGCGACCCGCCACAGTGGCACGGCTGCAACGAGCGTGAGCAGTATCAGCGGCCAACCGAAATACGAGTTGTCCTCGGTCGGGTTGATTCGGTAGCTCTCGCCGGGCGCCAGATCGCCGCCGATCGACTGAGCGGGGAACTGCAACAGAGCGTTGAAATCGTTGCCCATCGGTCCGTGCTCGAGAGACGCGTAGCTCTCCGGACCATAGAACTGCCAGTAGAGCGGGAATGCAATGAGGATCAACGTGAGTGCAGCCGCGGCAGGCAGCGATTTCGCGGCGTTCTTCAGCGCCGGTAGCAGGCGCGGGGGGCTACCCAGGTAGTAAGCGACGGCGAAGATGCCGAATGCGATGGCAAAGATGAGCAGCGGCTCCGCACCGAGCATGAACTGAAGTGCGGCGACGAGACCGAGGGCGACGGTCTTCCTGGCCGACGGCCCGCTGCGAGCGATCTCGATCACGAGTGCGGCGATCACCGGTAGGAGAAACAGTACGACGAAGTTGGGGTGGCCGTTGGCGTGCGAGATCATTCCGGGCGCAAAGCCGCAGAGCGCGCCGCCCAGCGCTGACGCTCCCCGTGATGCAGCGACGGTGCGCGAGAACAGCCAGTACCAGGCGTACGCGGTGCCGGCGAGACCGCCGGTGAGGGCGATGGCCCAGGTGAGCGTCGGGCCGAGGAGGAGGGTGATCGGGGCCAATGGAATCGACAGACCGAACATGGCCGTGTTGGCCATCAGGTTCACACCGTTCGGGAAGTTCTGCAGATCGCTCCACAGCGGATTCTCGCCGTGGGCAACCGAGTGTGCGGCGACGGCGAAGAACCACTCCCACATGGCCTGGTCCTGAGCGCTGTTGGCGAGATAACCGTTGGCGAGGTTCTTCCACTGCCCCTGCATGACGAACAGGGCTGCCAGGGTGTACGCAACTGCAGCTGCAACATCGGCTGGATGCGGCCGGCGGATGCGGGAGGAGAGCGCCGCGAACCTGCTTGCCGGGGCCTGCGCTGGCTGCTCGAGGGCAGTCCGGTCGGTGGTGGTCATCGCCCACCAACGTTACGTGAACGTTATACGGGTTGCCTACGAGGTTCGGGTGATCAGCGCGAACGGCCCGATATCGGTGGTCTCGAAGCGCGGATCCTCGAACAGGGATTCGTCGAACGTCACCGTGTAGCGACGCACGTTCGGGTCGTTCGGATACACGTCCGCTGCCAGCCTCAGGGTGTAACCGTCGGCGCCGCGGCGGAAGAGGAACGCATCGGGCGCTTCCCATTCGCTGCTGTCCAGCGCGTCGATCAGCTCGTCGGGTGTCTCCAGCTGCGTCCACTCCTCGATCGCCGCAGCGCGCTGATCGAACTCGGCCAGCGGGTTCGCGTAATGCGAAGTCAGCCCCTGGAACCCGAAGTAGGGGTAGTACGCGAGGAACGTCGTGTCGGCCGTCAGCACTATCGTCTCGTCACGAGGCTTGCCCAGTTGCTCGCCGATTGCGGCGTCGACATCGCGGTAGTAAGAGACCGCGTTCGGTGGACGCATGTCAGCGCGCACCCCATCACCGTCGGTGTCCGTGTAGGCGACCGTGATCTCGGACTGCAGTACCTGCGGAATGTTCTGGGCAAACGCCATCGCGCCGACCGTGGCCACCACGACCGCCGCGATCTTGAACCGAGGTGGCTCGTTGATCGCCTGGTAGATGGCCTTGGATCCTTCGAGGAATCCGAATACGCCTGCTGCGCCGAGCAGCACTATCAGCACCGCTTCGAGCCGGAACGAGAGCAGCGTCGTACCGGCCACCGTGGCAGCCATCGACATCAACGTCCACAGGTACACCGCCACAACACCGATGCCCAGGGCCTGCGCGCGTCTCGACGTCGCTGCGCGCACTGCGAGCCACAGCATCCCGATCATGCACAGCGCACCCAACAGTGAGAACTCGAACATCGGCATCGGCAGCGTCGCCCCGGACTCGGGCAGATAGTGCAGGGCGGTACCGGACGTCGCGCGGGTGCCGGTCAGCGCCGCGATCAAATATGGCAGCCACACCGTCAGCGCGATGAGCCCGGAAATGGCAGCGATCGCCGCGAGTCGGAGAGCAATCGGAACCGCGGCCCGCCAGGTCCCCTGCGCCCGTACGGCGAGGACAGCGGAGACGACAGCCATCAACGTGACCGCGAACGCAGCCAACCCCAGGTAGAGGGTGTAGAACATCGCCGCGAGGCCCAGGAACAGCCCAGTGCCCACCACTGCGCCCCAGCCCCAGTTGTTCGCCGCCCCTCTTTTCGGCACCCCCCTTTTCGGCGCCCCCCTTTTCGGCATCAATGGCTCATTGATGCCGTCTAGCCGTTGCGATGGCCCATTCATGCCGGGGCCGGGGCCGGGGGTGGGGTCGGGGCCGGGGGTGGGACCGCGATCGGGGTCGGGGCCGGCGAGGCCTGCAACCGGCCGATTCAGCGCGCCCCAGGCCAGCAGCAGGGCCGGCGCGATGAGCAGGGCGATGACGGCGCTGTATGCCTCGGGAGATGCGTAGGCGAGGACGAGAGCTGTGGTCACTGCGCTGACGGCCACTGCCCAGTCGATACGGACGAGTTCTTTCCACAGCGTGAAGGCGAGGACTGCGGTGACGGCGAGAAGTCCGATCGCGAACGGCTTGAACACTTCCCAGCCGTCCATCCCGAGGACATTTCCGACGCGGCCACCGAGCCAGAACCATCCGGCCGGGTAGAACGGCGGCATGTCGACGTACGTCATATCGCGCAATGCCGCGGAATCGGTGAGTCGCGTCAGGTATTCGGTGCGGAACTCTTGGTCGACGGAGATGCCGAACAGGTACAGCTTGGTCGCTGCCAAGGGCATCCCGAGGGTGACGGTCACGAATCCGGACAGGCCGACCCAGGTCAGTACCTTCGCGAGCCAGGACAGAGTGCTACGACGGTAGAGAATGATCGCCGCGGCCAACGCAGCGACACACACCACCTGCCCGAGCGTCGTCACCGCGCGTGTCACGTTGGACGAGTTGAAAGCCGGCCATTCGACGAGCGAGAAGGCGTACAAGCCGACCGCCGCGATCAAGGTCGCAACCAGAGCGGCCAGTACGCCGTCTACGGCCGTCCCGAGCGCTCGCCTCATCTAGATGGGGAGCTTGCGGAAGATCGGCCGGGGGACGTGGCGAAGCCCCATCATGACGAATCGGAACGGTGCAGGCGCCCAGACCAATTCCTTGCCCTTCTGCGACGCGGAGACCGCCAGCTTGGCGATGTCCTCCTTGTCGACCGTCATCGGCGCTTCCTTGACGTGCGCGCTGAACTTGGTACGCACCATGCCCGGGCGGATGACGGTCACACGCGGACCGAACTCGCGTAGAGCCTCGCCCAAGCCCAGGTAGAAGCCGTCGAGGCCAGCTTTGGTGGAACCGTAAACGAAGTTGGAGCGGCGCACGCGTTCACCGGCGACCGAGGACATGACGATGATGCGGCCGTAGGCCTGCGCCTTCATCTTCGCGCCGAGCAGAACGCCGACGGACACCGAGGCGGTGTAGTTGATGTTGGCCGTCAGGACGGCTTTGCGCTGGTCCTGCCACAGTTCTTCGGCGTCGAAGTCGACTGCGAACGCCACGATGGCGACATCGACATCACCCTTGGACCAGGCTTCGTCGATGACCTTGGGGTGGGATGCGGTGTCGAGGGCATCGAAGTCGATGACGTCGACGGACTTCGCGCCCTTCGCGGTCAGCTGTGCGACGGCGCTGTCACGGAGCGGATCGTTCGGCAGTGCGGCGAGGACGACGCGTGCCGGCGACTTCGACAGGTACTCCTCGGTGATAGCGAGACCGATCTCGCTGGTGCCACCCAGAACCAGAATCGTCTGGGGATTACCGACGGCATCTATCGTCACAGCAGTTCCAACCTTCTTGCCATATCGGAGGCGAAAACGCCCGTGGGGTCTACGGATCGGCGGACCTTGATCCACTCGTCGATCCGGGGGTACATCGAGTGGAAGGTTTCGGCGTCGGTGCGCGAATCCTTCGCGGTGTAGAGGCGTCCGCCGAATTCGAGAACGCGCTTGTCGAGCTCGCGGACGAACTCGTTGAGACCCGGCTTGATCGGGAAGTCGACGCAGATGTTCCAGCCTGGAATCGGGAAGCTCAGTGGCGCCTTGTTTCCTGGCCCGAACAGTTTGAAGACATTGAGGAACGAGTAGTGACCGGACCGCTGGATGTCGACGATGATCTTCTTGAACTCGTCGACGGCCTCGGGCGGTACCACGAACTGGTACTGCAGAAATCCGTTCGATCCGTAAGCGCGATTCCACTCACCGAACATGTCGAGCGGGTGGTAGAACGCCGTGAGGTTCTGGACCTTGTTCCGGTAGTTGCCCGCCTTGAGGTACCACGCCTGGCCCACGGCAGAGAGCGTGAATTTGTTGGCCAACCCGTTCGGAAACACGTCCGGGAAAGTAACGAAAGGCTTGGCGTTGAAGCGCAACGGATCTTTCTGCAGTTTCTCCGGCAATTGATCCAATCGAGCCAGCGATCCCCGTGAGACAGCGGCGCGGCCGAGTTTCGGCGGCGCAGCGATGGCATCGAACCACGCGCTCGAGTAGTCGTAGTTGTTCTCGCTGCCGTCGCTGTGCAGCGCGATGGTCTCGTCGAGGTTGTGCGTCACGTCGCCGTCGGCAATGAAGTATGCCGTCTCGGTCGGCGTCATCTCGATCGTTGCGCGCAGGATGATGCCGGTCAGTCCGTTGCCGCCGACCGTCGCCCAGAACAACTTGGAATTTCTGCCCGACGGGGTGAGATGACGAATCTGGCCGTCCGCAGTGAGCAGTTCCATCGAGCGCACATGGTTGCCGAAGCTCCCGGCGCTGTGATGGTTCTTGCCGTGGATGTCCGTGCCGATGGCGCCACCGATGGTGACCTGTCGGGTGCCTGGCAGCACCGGTACCCACAGGCCGAACGGGAGCGCAGCGCGCATCAACTGATCGAGATTCACCCCGCCGTCGACGTCGACGATTCTGGTCGACGCGTCGATGCTGTGGATCCCGTTCAACGCCGTCATATCGATGACGAGGCCGCCGGAGTTCTGGGCATTGTCGCCGTAAGACCGGCCGAGGCCGCGGGCGATGACGCCGCGGCGAAGGTGCGCCGGCTTGCTGTCGTTCTGCTCGGCGACCTGCTTGACCGCGTTGGCGATGAGCTCGGGGTCGGAGGTCGAGAGCACTTCACCCGTGGACGGCGCAGTGCGCCCCCAGCCGGAGATCGTGCGAGTCTGCGTGGGTAGCGGCGCAGTGTTCCCGGCCTGTGGTTCCAGGGGGAAGAGTGCGTCGTCGGCTGTCGTGGACATCGTTCAAGAGGGTACCCGGTGTGTCCGACTCGTTCTGCAGGCTGCGGTCCTGGGCAGGAGAACGACTAGTCTCGGACCTCGTGTCCACCCCTGATCCCTCGCGAAACGACGACGAGCTCGAGCACCACATTCCGCTGCCCGTCGAGTTGCCGCTGACCGAGAACACCGCCGACGAGGCACTCGACTTCAAGACGCAGGTCGTCCGCTTCCTCGCGACGGGTGTGCTCTCGGCCATCTTCGACTTCTCGATCACCATCGCCCTGCAGTACGGGCTCGACCAGCAGCTGTCTCTCGCCAAAGCAGTGGGCTTCGTCGTCGGCACCACGGTGGCGTACCTCATCAACAGGCGGTGGACGTTCAACGCTGCACCGTCGCGTGCGCGCTTCATCGCCGTCGTGGTGCTCTACCTCGCCACTTTCGGGGTGCAGAACGCGCTGTATACCGTTTTCGGTCACATCTGGCCGGAGATGATTCTGTACAGCGCCATGGCGTTCGTCATCGCCCAGGGCACCGCGACGGTCATCAACTTCGTCGTCCAGCGTGCGGTGATCTTCAAGATTCGCTAGCCGACGCTCATTCGCGCAGGTTTCAGGCGTTCGCGCGGGTTGCAACGTGAGCGAACAGCTGGAAAGTGAGCGAATGCCGCCACCAGCCGCCCGCTCAGAGGTACTTGGGCAGATACCCGGCTTCGATGGCCTGGGCGAGTGTGGGCGCGGCCCGGTCTTTGTCGGAGAGGGTGTACTCCAGCGCTGTTCCGTCGCGGGCGAGGGTGGGCCAGTCGATCGCGAGGTCCGGATCCAATGGGTTGATATCGCGGTCGAGCGTCGGGGTGTACTCGATCGAGCACAGATACATCACGGTCGAGCCGTCTTCGAGGGAGAGGATCGCGTGCCCGAGACCCTCGGGCAGATACACCGCCCGCCGATCGACATCGTCGATGAGCACACTGTCCCAGGTGCCGAACGTCGGCGAGCCGATACGCAGGTCGACGATCACATCGAGAAACGCGCCACGGGTGCAGGTGACATATTTCGCCTGCCCGGGCGGGGTGTCGGTGAAGTGAATCCCACGGAGTACCCCGGCAGCGGAGACCGAGCAATTCGCCTGCTGCAACTCGAGCGGCCGACCGACAGCCTCCTCGAACGCGGAGGATTTGAACCATTCGAAGAACACTCCGCGGTCGTCACCGAACTGGCGCGGGATGAACTCGAACGCGCCGGGAATCTTCAGTTCACGAAAAGTCATTTCCTGCCTCGTTCGAGCAGGTCGAGCAGATACTGCCCGTACCCGGATTTGACGAGTTTCTCCGCGCGCTCGCGCAGTTCGTCATCGGAGATGAACCCGCGACGCCACGACACTTCCTCCGGCGCCCCGATCTTGAGACCCTGGCGTTGTTCGATGGTGCGCACATAGTTCGAGGCGTCGAGCAGCGAATCGAAGGTGCCGGTGTCGAGCCAGGCCGTCCCACGCGGCAGTACCTCGACCGCCAACCGTCCGGCGTCGAGGTAGTGGCGGTTGACGTCGGTGATCTCGTACTCGCCCCGCGCGGACGGTTGCAGGTCGCGGGCGATGGCAAGGACGTCGTTGTCGTAGAAGTACAGGCCGGGCACCGAGAAGTTGGACTTGGGGACCTTCGGCTTTTCCTCCAGCGAGATCGCTTTGCCTGCCGCGTCGAATTCGATGACGCCGTACGCGGAGGGGTCCTTGACCTCGTACGCGAAGACGGCCCCGCCATCGATGTTGCCGAAACGCGAAAGCTGCGAACCCAAACCGGGGCCGTAGAAGATGTTGTCACCCAACACCAGGGCGGCACTGTCGGTGCCGACGTGGTCGGCGCCGAGCACGAACGCCTGGGCCAGTCCGTTCGGGGTGTGCTGAACCTTGTAGGTCAGGTCGATGCCGAACTGCGATCCGTCACCGAGCAGACGTTGGAACTGTTCGCGGTCCTGCGGGGTGGTGATGATGAGAATCTCGCGGATGCCCGCCAGGATCAGCGTCGAGAGCGGGTAGTAGATCATCGGTTTGTCGTAGACCGGCACCAACTGCTTGCTGATCCCCATCGTGATCGGATGGAGCCGCGAACCCGTGCCGCCCGCCAGAATGATTCCCCGCATACCCGGCAGTCTCCCAGACAGGGGATGGCTTCGCGCACCCGCTGTCCGTGCCAGTGGATGCGAAACGGTTGTTCTGCGACCCTCCAGGCTCACCCCGACGGCCGGTCGCCGTGAGCATCGGAGCCAAGCCCGTGAACCTCGGGCAGAACGAGTTTCGCATCCACTTCCAGACCCGAACGAACACGCTCAGGCCGGTAGGGTCGTCACCATGAAACTGCTCGTGACAGGCGGCGCCGGGTTCATCGGCGCAAATTTCGTGCTCCAGACCGTCGCCGAGCGCCCCGATGCTCAGGTGACAGTCCTCGACGCACTGACCTATGCCGGAAACCGCTCGTCACTGGACTCCGTCGCTGACAAGATCGAGTTCGTCGAGGGTGACGTCGCCGATGCGGACGTGGTGAATCGGCTCGTCGCCGAGACCGACCTCGTCGTCCACTTCGCGGCCGAATCCCACAACGACAACAGCCTGAACAACCCATGGCCGTTCGTCCACACCAACGTCATCGGCACCACGACGCTGCTTCAAGCCGTCCGCGAGCACGACGTCCGCTACCACCACATTTCCACCGACGAGGTCTACGGCGACCTCGAACTCGACGATCCCGCCAGATTCACCGAATCGACCCCGTACAACCCGTCGAGCCCGTATTCCTCGACCAAAGCGTCGAGCGATCTGCTGGTGCGAGCGTGGGTGCGCTCGTTCGGGGTTCGTGCCACGATCTCCAACTGCTCCAACAACTACGGCCCGTACCAGCACGTGGAGAAGTTCATTCCGCGCCAGATCACCAATATTCTGGCCGGCACCCGCCCCAAGCTCTACGGCGCCGGCCAGAACGTCCGGGACTGGATCCACGTCGACGATCACAACCATGCAGTGTGGACGATCATCGACAAGGGCGAGATCGGCGAGACCTATCTGATCGGCGCGGACGGTGAGAAGAACAATCGAGCGGTCCTGGAAACGATCCTGGAAGAGACCGGACAGGCGGCCGACGCGTTCGATTTCGTTACCGACCGACCAGGCCACGATCTGCGTTACGCGATCGATTCGACCAAGCTTCGCACCGAATTGGGTTGGACACCGAAGTACGTGGACTTCCGCAGCGGCCTGAAGGCCACCGTGGATTGGTACCGCGACAACGAGCAGTGGTGGCGACCGCAGAAGGACGCCACCGAAAGCGGCTACGCCCAGAAGGAATCGGTGCTGCCCTAGCTTTTCGACATACGGTGGCGCAGCAGTAGATAGACAGCACGTCGCATGAACGAGGTGGCCAGTGCTTTTGCGTTGCCGATCCGAATGTCGTTCTTGGACAGCAGATCCGGCATCTGCGCGCCGAGGGATCGATGAAAGTCAGCGGCCTGGCGTGCCTGCTGGGTGGCTAGTTCCACGCTCCACTGACCGGCGCTGATTCGGAACGAGGCCAGCGGCTCGGGAATTGCCACGACATCGCCATGTAGCGCTACGCCGATGAAGGTGGCCTGGTCGATCAGGTAGGGGTGATCGTTGTCCCACAGTCCGATGTCCTGCAGCACATTCTGCTTCATCAATACGCATCCCGGTTCACCGAAGATGTTGGCGCCGGCGCGAACCGCGGTTCGCGCTGCCTCGCGTCCGGACACCAGACCGCTCAGTCCGCCGAGCCCTCTGGCTGCGATGACGGTCTTGCCGTTGGCATCGACAAGCGTGCGCTGCGACGCCACCAGCACAGCGGAGGGATGCGAATCGAACGCCGTGACCTGGGCTTCGAGCGACGTGGGGAATATAGTGTCGTCGCCGCAGACGAGTTTGACGAACTCGCCCGTGGCTTCCGCGGTGACACGATCCCAGTTTCGTTTCGCACCACCGCCGGCCTCGGTGGAGAGAACTCGGATGCGAGGATCGTCGTATTCCTCGATGATCGAGAGCGTCTCATCGGTGGACGAATGGTCGGCGATGATCAGCTCGAAGTCGGTGAACGTCTGCCGCAGAATCGATTCGATCGTCTCGGCGATGTACTCGGCGTTGTTGTACGCGGGAACGACGACAGATACACGTGGGCTCATGATGCTGGCTTTCTGCGAAACGAGAAGTCGCGGTAGCCGAAGAAGCTGACCACCGCCATTACTGCCGTGACGACCAATTGCGAAGGGATGGGCGGAAAATGAAGGAAGGACACTGCCACCGTCATCAACGATATGTTCGCGAGGAACGCACCGAAATTGACGACGAAGAACCGTAGTAGATCTCGGAAGAAGTGACCACGGACTCGGAACACGAGGTATCGGTACATGGCAAACGCGCACAACACGTTGCACAGGTAGCCCAGGACGATCGCGGCGTGATAGCCGTATCGTTCGCCGATGAGTAGTTGCCACACGATGAACCAGCCGGTACCGAGCGTGGTGTTGACGCCGCCGACGAGAAGAAACGCGAAAGGCTGGTTCTTGATGATGCGCATGAGCGGCCCGGGCGACCCGCTCATACCGGCGGGCGGTGCCGGCGTCTCCGGTTCGGTCATCGGCCCGCCCCGAGTGCCTGTCGGGTCGCTTGCAGGGTCGACGCGATACCGGCGGGTAGCGTGCGGTGACTGCGGCGGTCGATCTCGGGCCACACGGTCGAACGCAGGCGGAGGTCGCGACCTTGGAACGCAGCCAACGGTGACGCCGCGAGAACCACATTGGGCCGTCGGCGAAAGACTGTGCGGCAAGCACCCAGGATTGAACCGATAGTGACGGCCTGACCGGTTGCGAATATTTTGGTGGTGGGCGAGAAGGAGTTTCGAGCCGACAATGCAAGCGCGTCGGCCACCATCTCGGCAGCGTCCGAGACGAAGAGGTAATCGCGCAGGGTGTCCATCGGGACGTAGATCGACACGGGTGACGCCATCAGGTAACCGCGGCACAGATGCGAAATGAGTCCCTGCGGTTTACTGAGGTTCTGGCCGGGCCCGTACAGATTGGCGAAGCGGCCGACGACGACGTTGATTCCGGTGCGGATGCCGAAGGCTTCCGCGATCTTTTCGGAATCGAGCTTGGCACGGCCGTAATCGCCCAGCGGAACCGCACGGGTGCCTTCGTGATGCGGTGCTCCGACGGCTCCTGCGTAGACGCCTCCCGCCGAGGAGGCCAAGAAGACCGTTCCCGCCGATGTGTGCAGATCGCCGACCTGGTCGAGGACCTCCGCGATCAGCGCATTCTCCTGAGCGAATTCGGCTGCGCTGGTGCCGTTGACCCCGGCACCTGCTGCCCAGACGATGTTCCAGGCCCCGTCACCGACCAGCCCGAAGAATGCGGTGCAATCCTGTAACAGAGTATTTCTGGCCGATTCGTGGTCCGCCCACGGGACGCTGCTGGTGAAGACACAGTTGCCGCGTCGGCCGAGTTCACGGGTGACCGAAGAACCCAACAGACCGCCGCTCCCTACGATCCAGCTGTATGTCGTTGTCACGCTTGGGGGTCGGGCTCGGTTGGATCGGCCTTTCCCGTCCGACCCAGTGGGCCGTCGGCAGGATCGGCGACGATCAGGTACGGCGGCTTGCCCATCGCGGTCTTGACGTTGACACCGACGTATTCGGCGACGACGCCGAGCGAGAACAATGTCGCTCCGAAGCCGAACAGCAGAATAACCATGGTCGACGCCCAACCGCGGACCTCGGAGCCCAGGTCGAACAGTAGGTAAGAGGCCAAGACCCACAAGACGAGTGCCAGTCCGAGCACGGCGAACGCGACCCCGATGATGCTGACCATCCGAAGACCCTTGGTGCCGCTGGAGAGGACCATGCGCCAAAAGTGCGACAGCAGCGTCCGCAGGTTGTAGCCGGACCGACGGCCTTGCTCCTCGCGAAGTTCGACCGGGCTCGTGGTCACCTCACCGGCAATCCAACCGAGCGCTACGTCTAGGTATGCCTCCGATCCGGCGTACGCAGCGACCGAGCGTCCGACTTCTCCGAGGACGAGACGGTAGCTCTGGTAGCTGACAGTGTTGTCCGCGGCCATCGCCTTCGCGATGAGCCACTTCGACCCTCGTGAGGCGGCGTTGCGCAACAGACCGTGCGGTGCCGCATTGGTCGGTTTCGCGTACACCACCGAGGATTGCTGATCGAGTGCGGTATCGAGCAGGCCCCCGATGTCCGCTGGGTCGTGTTGGCCGTCCTCGTCCATCGTGACGATCCACTCACCACCGCTCGAGGCCATGCCGGCGAGGGTTGCGGGGTGCTGGCCGAAGTTGCGGCTGAGCCATACGCCACGGACGAACGTGTGTTCGGCGACGAGTCCGCGAATGACGTCGGCCGAGCCGTCGGGGCCGTGATCGAAGACGAGGAGTACTTCCTCCACGATCAGCGGGCGGCCACCAGGCGAGTGCGTGACCGAGGTCAACGGCAGTATTTCCTCGATGAGCGTGCGCAATGTGCGTTCACCCTGGTAGACCGGCACCACGATCGAGATGCGGTGCGGGTCGGTGGCCTTCTCGGACGGGGTGATCACGGGTTGTGAGCCTATCTGCTCAGCGCTGAACTACCACGTTCCGTGGCATCAGGATCGGTGATGTCCTCGATCGACAGTGTGGTGCTCGCGCGTTCCGATCGACGTCGGCGCACGTCGACGCCCACGAGCACGGCCAACATGAGCAGGCCGCCAGCAATTCCGACGAGTCCGAGTCGCTGCCCGGGCGGCCGGAACGAGATCTCGAGCTCGGCGTTGTCGGTGCCGGGCGGCAGGTCGACGTACAGGAAGATGTCGCCCAGGCCTTTCGTCTGCAGTGGCTCGCCGTTCAGGGTGGCGGAGTAGCCAGGCCAGGCCAACCGTGCGAACACGACGCTGCCGCCGGTTGGCGAGCTCACGGTGACCTTCTCCGAATCAGCGGTCGAGGATTGCGAGGCCGCCGTCGCGTCGACTGTGGCCACCACCCGGCCGATGTCGTCGGGAATGAGTCCGTCGACACGTTCGAGGACGTAGATCTGACGCGCGGAGTCGGCGGTCGGTGGGATCACCCATGTCCATCCGGGAGGCGCAGGCTGCGCGTTCGCCAGCGGGTACTGATTCTTCTGCAGAACGACCCGGTCGAGGCGCATCAGGTCTGCATAGGTCTTGCCGGTGAAGATCTCCGTCTGGAAGAGGCGGCGGAAGGCGTCGGGACAGCTCGATCCTTCGTGTTGGAGGCACAGCAAATTCGAGAAGTCGAGGTAGCCGACCGGGGTGTAGGCATTGACGTAGTCGAGCCCCAGAACCTTGGCCGAGTTGCCGTACACCTGCGAGTGCCACGGCAGCTGCGGGTCGTCGGCGCTGTCGGCGCTGACTTCGGTCAACGCACGGTTGCCAAGCTGGAGCGTCGCACCTTCCCATTCCGGGAACTGAGCCTTGGCCTCGGATTGGGTCGTCGGCAACCACCACTTGTCGAAGGGTGGGTCGTACGAGGCCACCTGATACATCGCGATGGGTGCGATGGTGACAAGCAGCAGAGCTGCCGTCGCACGGGTGGAGAAGCGGTGGGCGAGGAACAACGCGAGCGCCCCGAAGACTGCGATGAGGATGCCTGCTACCACGTGACGGCCGAAGAGTTCGGGACCGGAAGAGCCGGCTCGGAGCACGAGAATCACCGTCAGCAACGACGCGGCGAGTAGGCGTGGTCGAAAGCGCTCCAAGGTCCCGTATCGGCTGACGAGGGTGGTGACCAGGATCAACGCCGTGATCGCGACGAACGGGAGGATGCGTGCCGGCCATCGGATTGGTCCGATGTCGCTGGGACCAGCGGTGAAGACCAGCGCGAACACCAGCAGGATCAAGGGGGCCGTCAACTCACGCAAGGCCTCGGGCACCCGTCGCCATGCGATGAAGGCGAGTGCCGGGACGAGAAACCAGGCTATATAGGTGACGGGAGAGGCGGTCGTCTCACCGGACCAGGACTCGATACTGGTCACCGCCGTCGGGATGCTCGCAGTCAGTGTCTCCGACCAGGGAGCCGTCAGAAAGTTGTCGTTGAACGTGCCCTCCTCGCCACTGCGCCAGGTCACGGACGAGGTCAGGACGCCAGGGAGGAACGTGATCAATCCACAGGCGGCAGCGGCGATCCCGACGGCTGCGACGCGGAGGGCGGGTCTCCACTGGCGCTGGAATACGCGCTCACCGATGGCGACCGATCCAATCATCACACCGGCCATGACGGCTGCGTGGACGTAACCGACACTGATAGCCAGGTAGAGAAAAGCGAACGGCAGCAGTGGGCCGGACCGTCCTCGCGCGTAGGACACAGAGCTGGCCCATGCGTTCATGATCCAGGCGGTTCCGATGAGAGCCGTGATCCACGACGTGTTCTCGAAGAACATGGTGAATCCGACGAACGGCGCGCTGGCACCGGCTACCGCCGCCCAGGACGGCCGCGAGCCGTACGCCAGCGCGACACGGTAGACGCCCCATGCCAGGACGATCGAGAACCCGAGTTTGACTGCGGTGGCCAGCAACGTCAGGTTGTCGATCGACGGGGAGATGTAGTTGATTGCCATCTGCACGGGGTTCCATAGCCCGCCTTGGCCTTCGACGGGATAGTTGCCGGACATCCACTGATCGAGAACGAGCGAGGGGAACTGGCCCTCGCGCATGATTCGTCCGAGTTGCAGCCAGTTGGGTACCGCGCCGGATTCTGTGTCGTCGATGTAGAAGAAACGTGGGTCCACGGTGAGAACCAGGAGGTAACCGACGACCACCACGACAGCGGCCGCGGCTCCCCACGCGAGGCGCTCTTTGCGACTGCCGAGCGCAGAGCTGTGCGTGTGCTCGGTTCGGCTGAGAATCACTGTTCACTCCGTGGGCAGATAGAGACACACGACTGTATCCCGCCACCACTCTCACATCCGAAACGGCGTGATACACCCGTGCGTCGAGCCGCCCGAGGCCGAGGTTGTGCAACCATAGACAGTGATTCTTCGACAAGATGGGGTTCCTCTCGGTATGGATGGCACTGCTCTCAATCGTCTCGATGCGCGGTCGAACGAGCCAGTAGGCGCCGACGCCGCTGGCTCCTACGGACTGACGGCGCAGCGTCTCCTGTTCGACGGGCCTTCACCGCTCGTGAGCGCCGACATGTACACCAGCGTTTCGAAAGGCAACGCCGAACGCTCGCGATACGTTGCTACGCTCGCCAAGCGATCCGTCGTCGAGACCAACAGCTACTTCGGGCGCTTTCCGGCGAGCTACTGGCAGCGATGGACGGACGTCACCGAGGCACGGTTCACGGCAACGGTCACCGGTCGGGGACGCATCGACGTCGTCGCCACCGATTCCAAAGGCCGCAAACGAACGGTCGCGAGTACCACCGTCGATACCGACGGGCAGTCGAGCCGACTTGGCATCGCGGCGAAGGTCCAACAGTTTCTCGACGGCGGCGCTCTGTTCGTTCGGTTCACCACGACCTCGCACGAGCTGACGGTCGAGGATGCCGAATGGACAGTCGACGCGCCGGCCGCGTTGCGTCCCACGTCCGTCGTCATCTGCACGTTCAACCGCGCCGACGATTGCGCCAACACCGTTGCCGCGATGGCAGAGGATCCCATTGCGTTGCACGGCGTCGACAACGTCTACGTCATCGACCAGGGCACCGATCGGGTCGAGACTCGTCCACTGTTCCAGCGCGTCGCCGCCGAACTGGGCGAGAAGTTGGTCTACATCACTCAGCCCAACCTCGGCGGAGCAGGCGGGTTCACCCGCGGCTTGTACGAGGTGCAGGGCAAGGGCGGCGACCCTGCCAACGTCATCTTCATGGACGACGACGTGCTGTGCGAGCCCGAGGCGATTGTCCGCATGAACGCCTTCGCCAACAAGACAGTCGAACCGGCGATCGTCGGTGCGCAGATGCTCTACCTCCTGCATCCAGACCGTGTGCACGTCGGTGCCGAGGTCGCGAATCTGCAGAAGCTCGAGGCTGGTCTGTACGTCAAGAACGCGATTTCGGACAAGAGCGCGTTCAAGAAGAAGCAGGACATTCGGGTCGACGCCGGATACAACGGCTGGTGGTCCTGTTTGATCCCATCGGAAATCGTCTCGCAGATCGGGTATCCGCTACCGCTGTTCTTCCAGTGGGACGACATCGAGTACGGCTATCGCGCCCGCGCCAACGGATTCGCGACGGTCACCCTGCCCGGTGCAGCGGTGTGGCACGCAGACTTCGCGTGGAAGGACTGGGACGAGTGGCACCGATACTTCAACCTGCGCAACGGCATGATTACCGCCGCACTGCATGCAGACCTGGACGGTCGTAAGCTCGCCCGTCAACTCGGCACCGATCTGTTCCGCTATCTGGTCTCGATGCAGTACGGCATGGCGTACACGTTGATCAAGGCCATCGAGGACTTCCTCGCCGGGCCGGGCAAGCTGGTCGACGGCGGTATGGACGCTGCCGGTTCTATTCGACGCGAGCGCGCTGAGTACGGAGAGACCAAGCGTCACAACGCCAATGCGGTCCCCGGTATTCGGCCCGCAGACATGGTCATCACGCCGGCGGGCCCGACTCCGAACAAGAGTCTCGAGTGGGCGGTGCTGGCCAAGCGGGTGCTCAACCAATGGCGCGGGCGAGTGCATCCGGGTCCGGTTGCCATCTCGGCCGACGACGCGCATTGGTGGCACGTCTCGCTGTTCGCGCACGCTGTCGTCACCGATCGCTCGCAAGAGGGCGTGCGAGTCCGTGTGCGCGACCAGGGCACCGCTCTCGTTCTGCTCGGGCGGGGACTCCAAGCGTTGCGCCGACTGAGAACAGAGACCGAGGACGTGTCGCAGGAATACCGAGTTGCGATGCCGGAACTCACCAGCCGGGAGAACTGGGCACGGTTGTACTCGATCGAGGTGTGAACGCCGGGTGCGCGGCGCGAGTGGGGCAGCTGGGCAGGCCCTGGCGGTCGGCGTTTTCGCTTTCGTCCTGGGCGTGGCCGGCAGCTGGATTCCCTCGTTCTGGTACGACGAGGTGGCTTCGGTGTACGCGAGCCGGCGGTCGCTGCCAGATCTGATCGATCTGCTGCGCAGTACCGACATCGTCCACGGTGCGTACTACATGGGTTTGCACCTGTGGGGCGAGATGTTCGGTTTCTCGGAGTTCTCGGTGCGATTGCCGAGTGCGATTGCGGTGGGCGGCGCTGCTGCCGGAGTGGTCGTGCTCGCCTCGCGTGTCTCCAGCGGTCCCGTCGCACTTTTTTCCGGGATCTTGTTCGCCCTGCTTCCGAGGGTGACGTGGGCAGCAGTAGAGGCTCGCAGCTACGCACTCACCGCCGCAGCAGTGGTCTGGCTGACGGTTCTGTTGTTGGTGTCCTTGCAGTCCCGAGCGCGTTGGTGGTGGGTTCTCTACTCCCTCGTGCTTGCCATGTCGATTGTGTTGTTCGTCTACCTCGCGACGATCGTTGCGGTCCATTTCCTGATCCTGTTGTTGCACAAGAAATTCAGGAGCGCAATGCTGTGGTGGTCAGGGGCCGTCGCCGCGTCGCTCCTGGCGATATTTCCGTTCCTGCTGGCGGTGCTCAGGCAAGCGGGGCAGGTGAGCTGGATTCCGCCGCTCGACGGCAACCTTCCTCGGATTGTCGTGGAATACCAGTGGTTCCTGGGCGCGCCCGCATTCGGAATCGTGTTCCTCGTGATCGTTGCTGCGGCACTGTTCGTCCGATCCGGCACCGGCACCGGCAGGCCGTGGCGCGACGGGATCGTGCCGATGTCGTTGGCATGGATCATCGTGCCGATGGTCTTCATGGCGTCGTACTCGCTCGTCCGGGCGCCCATCTACCTGGATCGGTACCTGACCTTCACCGCGCCGGCGGTCGCGTTGCTCGGCGGCGTCGCGCTGGGCAGGTTAGCCGCCCTACGGTGGTGGCTGCCTTACCTCGCATTGGGCATTCTGGCGGCCGCTCTGGTGCCCGCCTACGCCGAGCAGCGCTCCCAATGGGCAAAGCCGCTGCAGATGGACTTCAGCGCTGCGAACGACTTCGCGGCCTCGAATGTCGAACCCGGTGACTGCGTCCTGTTCGGAAAGGCGGCGTGGAATCCGTCCTCGCAACGGCTCGTCGAAGACGTCGATCCTGCTGCATTTGCCGGTACCCGTCGCATCGGGCTCGCGAAGGATGCGGCCGCCACGGGTCAACTGTGGGACGAAGAGCTTCCGCTGGGGGATCTGGCGCAACAACTGTCGACGTGTGACGTCGTCTGGTATTTCACTGATCGCGAACGCGACGAGGTCGAAAACCTACGTTTGTCGTCGAATGACGAATGGGCCCTGCAACCGTACGACTTCGAGAAGTCCAACGACTACGCACTGCTCAGTGCCAGTGGTTTCCGGATCGACGAGCGTGTGACGTTCCATGTCACCCAGGCAGTGCGGCTGGTTCGGTGAGTCAGCGCCGCGCCGGACGCTGTGTCGGAGCCTTGCGGATCCGCACGACCACCTGCTCGTTGTCGACGGTGTAGCCGAGGTAGTCGAACTCGGTACCGGTGCGGCCGACGAACTCGATCCACGCCCGATACTCGTGGTTGCGCCAGCCCGGGAAGTTGAAGTACTCGTCGAACACGATGACCGTCCCGACCACCAACCGATCGGCAACCAGGTCGAGAACGGTAACCGTCGAGGAGTACAGGTCCGCGTCGAGATGCAGGAAGGAAATCTTGTCCGTACGAGTCTTCAGGAACTTCGGCAGCGAGTCCTCGAACAAACCTGGCACGATCTCCGCGCCGGGCACCGTCGGAACGTTCTCCTGCTCGAAGATGCCCCTCGGAAACCCGGTACGCCAGGCGTCGGGCAGCCCCGAGAAGACATCGAAACCGGCGACGACGGAAATGTCGTCCCTCGGCGCCAGCTCCTCGGCGATGATCTCGAGGGTGGTCCCGCTGGCGACGCCGAACTCGAGCGCCATGCCTGGAACCGACACTTCGCCGAGCGCGAAGCGCAGCGTCGCATGCGGCAGCGGGAAGGTCGGCGCCTTCGGCATCATCTCCTCGGCGAATTCCGCGGACTGTGCCGCCGCCTCCACCTCGGAGGCGAAGAAGAGGTCGCGTCGCATCCGCAGTTCCAGTCCGCGAACGAATGCATGCAGGTCGTCGATCTCGCGGCGTTGGCGTTCGAGCAGCTCCACGAGCTTGGCATGTCGATCTTCGGTCTGCTCGGCCAACTGCGCCGTCTGCTTGTCCAGAACCTCACCGAATGCTCGCTGAAACTTCTCTCGTGCCGAATGCCGAATCCGATCCGTCAGCTTGCGAGGTTCCGTCATGCGCACACGGTAACCGAGGAGGGTGCAGTGCGTCTTTTCGGTCACTGCCGAGGGCGCTCGGAGGCCCGGTCAGCGCTGGAAATGCTCGCGACGCCCGAGCCGGCGCAGCCGCATCCACTCCGCCAAACCCTTGGGGTTGCGGGTGGTCACCAGGAAGAACCAGCCGAATCGGATCCACTCCTGCGGTAGCAGCTTTCGCATCCCGGGCTGAGACATCAGGTACCCGCGGTTGCGGTAGGTGAAATACCGCTTCGTCGCGTCGTCGGGATACTGGGTGTGCATCCGTCCACCGAGGATCGGCTTGAACTCGGCGGCGCCGTTCGGGTGCACGTACGCCGTCGTCAGACACGTGCCGAACTTCAGGCCCGAGCGCTGCAACCGTCGGTGCACCTCGACCTCGTCGCCGCGGACGAACAGGCGCAGATCGGGAACGCCCACGGCGTCGATGGTCGACGCCTTGAACAGTGCCCCGTTGAACAGCGATGCGATGCCCTCGAGCAGATCGTCCTCGGGGTTCTTCGGATCGATCAGCTCCGAACGCAACCGCCGCCACTCCACACCCCGTCGCAACGGGAACGCGAGCCGGTCCGGGGCGTCGATGTCGCACACGACGGGGGAGACCTCGTCGAGTCCATGCTTGATCGCGCAGTCGTACAACGTGCGCAGAACGTCGGTGCCCTCCGGCCGGCCGTCGTCGTCCGCCAGAAAGACCCAGTCGGCGCCCAGCGAGAGTGCGTAGAGGATGCCGAGCGCGAACCCGCCCGCGCCGCCCAGATTGTGGTGAGAGCCGAGATACGTCGTCGGGATGCCCGCGGACTCCACCAGCTCGCGCACTGCGTCCTCGTGGGCGTTGTCGACCACCACGAGGTGGTCCAGCGGGCGGCTCTGGTGCGTGATGACCTCGAGGGACTGGGAAAGAAGTTCACGACGCTTGTGCGTGACGATGACTCCGACGATCTTGTCAGCCATGCTCTTCATCTCTAGGTCGTTCCGCAGGCTCCACTCCCGCGTCCCTGGCGAGTTCTTTGAGAACCGTCGCCACGTGATCGCCCGCGTCGTCGCCCTCGTAGGCGCGCACGATCTCCTCGATACCGCCCTGCTGACGGATCTGACCGTGGTCGATCCACATCGCGGTATCGCACAGTTGGGCGAGGAACTCGTTCGAGTGGCTGGCGAAGACGAGAATGCCGGAACGCTTCACCAGTTCCTGCAGGCGCACGCGGGCTTTCTTCATGAACTCGGCGTCCACGGCTCCGATGCCTTCGTCGAGTAGCAGAATCTCCGGGTCGATGCTGGTGACGACGCCCATCGCGACGCGCACTCGCATACCTGTCGAATAGGTGCGTAGCGGCATGTCCAGGTAATCGCCCAGTTCGGTGAACTCGGCGATCTCGTCCATCTTCGCGAGCATCGACTTGCGCGTCTGACCGAGGAACAGGCCGCGAATGATGATGTTCTCGTAGCCCGAGATTTCCGGGTCCATGCCGACGCCGAGATCGAACACGGGCGCGACGCGGCCGCGGACCTCGGCGCTGCCCCGAGTCGGCTCGTAGATGCCCGAGAGCAAACGCAGCAGCGTCGACTTACCGGCACCGTTGTGTCCGACGAGGCCGACGCGGTCGCCGTCCTTCAGATCGATGGTGATGTCGCGTAGCGCCTCGACGACGACGACGTCGGAGGAGTTGCGGTCGATCGCGCCGCCGGCCTTGCCGAGGAACGCCTTCTTCAACGAGCGGGTCTTGGCGTCGAAGATCGGGAAGTCGACGCAAGCGTTGTGCGTGGTGATGCCGATTGCCATATGTACTTTCAGCCCCTAAACCCAGTAGGGCACGCGGGCCCGGTACTTCTTGAGCGCGAGAATCGTCAGTGCCCAACCGACGAGGGTGCAGGCGATGACGATGTACCAGTGATACGCCTGCTGTTCCTCGCCGATCATCGGTGCACGCAGGATGTCCAGGTAGTGGAAGAGCGGATTGATCTCCACCAGCCGGGCCCGGTTCGCGGCCTCGCCGCCCTGATTGATCAACCCCTGCGTGGTCCACACGATGGGCGTCATGAAGAACAGCAGCGTCACCATCGACGCGAGGATCGGGGCGATGTCGCGGTAGCGCGTGGCGACGATGCCGAATAGCAAACCGACCCACACCGCATTGAAGGCGATCAGCACGAACGCTGGAAGCGCCGTCAACGACGCCCAGCTCAGCGAGGGTTGGAAGATCACCAGGATGACGACGTAGACGATCAGGTTGTGCGCGAAAAGCAGAATCTGGCGCCACACCAGCCGATACACGTGCACCGACAGCGCCGACGGGAGTTGCTTGATCAACCCCTCGTTGGCCACGAACACGTCGCCGCCCTCGAGGATCGCCGCGCTGATGAACGTCCAGATGATGAGACCGACAGCCACGTGCGGCAGGAACTCACGCAGATCCACATCCAGCAGCACCGAATACAGCAAACCCATCGCCGTCGCCTGGACAGCAGTGGCAATGGTGATCCAGAACGGACCGATCACCGAACGGCGGTAACGCTGTTTGATGTCCTGCCAGCCGAGATGCAGCCACAGTTCACGCTGACTGAAACCCGTCCTCAGATCACCGAAGGCACGCTTGAAGCTCTGCGAGTCCGAAACGGGAACTGTCACACGCTCTCCTGCTTCGTTCTCGGATTTGGTTGCTGGGGCCGACACGACGGTCGACACTACCGCTTATTCGCCGACCACTCCGCAGGCTCCACTCACAGGTACTGGCCGGTACCGCTTCCGTGTGCCGGGCCACCGTGTCCAGTGTTGATGCTCACTCCGGGCGGCAGCGCACCCTGACGCATCTGTTCGAGCTGGGCGCGTGCGGCCATCTGCTGCGCGAAGAGTGCGGTCTGTATTCCGTGGAACACCCCTTCGAGCCACCCGACGAGTTGTGCCTGAGCGATCCGCAGTTCGGCATCCGAGGGAATCGCATCCTCATCGAACGGCAAGGTCAGCCGTTCGAGCTCATCCCGCAACTCCGGCGCGAGCCCCTGCTCGAGCTCACGGATCGAAGACTGGTGGATCTCCTTCAAGCGGCTTCGGCTGGCATCGTCGAGCGGTGCGGCGCGCACTTCCTCGAGGAGTTGCTTGATCATCGTGCCGATGCGCATCACCTTCGCGGGCTGCTCCACCATGTCCGATAGGGCGGTCTCACCGCTCTCGACGCCCTCGGTTCCGGCGGCGCGAGCCGCAGCGGCGGTTGCCTCTTCACGGCTGAGTGCGAGAGGCTGTCCGTTCGGGCCGATCACGCCGACGTGGTCACTGTTCTCGGGATTGGACTGGGAGTCCGATTGCGTCATGTCGCCATTTTTGCGCGCCCGGTGGGATTGCGCGAGAACTGGGTCCGTTTATCCTTGACGAGGGTCTGTACGGAGGGACGAAAAGCGTGCTTGACAGCAGGGTCGGCAATGCCAAAAAAGGATGTGGAACACACGCTGACGAAAACGGCGCTTAGAGTGTCCGGCATGGGGTACGACGTTGCGCGAGTCAGAGGGTCGATTCCCTCTTTGGGCGACGGCTGGATTCACCTCGACCCCCAGCATGGAATGCAGATTCCCGATCGCGTGTCGACGGCCGTGTCCACGGCGTTTCGTGGGAGTGCTCCCACACACACGTCGGGGCACATGTCCTCGCGTCGGAGCGCGGGACTGCTGGACGCGGCCCGGCAGGCCGTCGCGGATCTGGTCGGCGGGGACCCGGCAGGTGTCGTCCTCGGCCCCGATCGCGCGACGATGCTCGCCTGGCTCGCCGAATCTCTGTCCTCGCGCCTCGGCCTCGGCACCGGACTGGTGCTCTCGCGCCTCGACGAGGAAGCGAACGTGGCCCCGTGGCTGCGGGTGGCCAACCGGTACGGCGCGCAGGTGCGGTGGGCCGAGGTGGAGATCGACACATGTGAACTGCCGAGTTGGCAGTTCGAGGAACTCATCACCGCCACCACCCGTCTCGTCGCGATGACAGCGGCATCGCCGATCGTCGGCTCGGCTCCCGACGTACGCGCAGCCGCGGACCTCGTGCATGCCGTCGGCGGCCACATCGTCGTCGACGCTGCCGGCGCTGCGCCCTACGCGCACGTCGACATCAACGAGCTTGCCGCCGATGTCCTCGCAGTCGACGCGTCCGCGTGGGGTGGACCACAGGTCGGAGCGCTCGTCTTCCGCGACCCGGCGATGCTCGACCGGATCCCGTCGATGTCGCTCGATCCGTTCGCCAAGGGCGCCGCGCGGCTCGAGCTCGCCGGCCACCAGTACGCGTTGCTGGCCGGGGTCGTCTCCTCGATCGACTATCTCGCCAACCTCGACGACGCTGCCACGGGAACCCGACGTGAACGCCTCGACCTGTCCATCGGGTCGCTGCAGGACTACCACGACCGGTTGTTCGACTACCTGATGCGCTCGCTGGAGAAGCTGGACCACGTGATGGTGCTCGGCGACGCACCCAGCCGTATCCCCACCCTGAGCTTCACCGTCGCGGACACCTCGGCAGAGAAGGTCTCGGAGCATCTCGCACAGAACCGCATCGGAACCGTCAGCGGCGTCCACAGCGGAAGCCGACTTCTCGACGCCCTGGGCGTCAACGACGAGGGCGGCGCAGTCACCATCGGACTGGCCCCGTACACCACGCGGTACGAGATCGACCAGCTGGTCAAGGCGCTCGGCAAACTCTGAAGGCGGCTTCGCCGCATGTGCGTGGAAATACATAGCCCGCTATGTATTTCCACGCACATAGGTTGGTGCCTACTGGACGCGCAGGATGACCTTTCCGATGGCATCGGCGTCGAGCATCCGGTGGCCCTCCGGTGCGTCGGTGATCGGAAGCTCGGCATGAACGATGGGGCTGACAGTGCCCTCCTCGATCAGGGGCCACAGACGAGCGATCATGTCGGCGACGATGTCCGCTTTGCTGGACCTACCTGTTTCGGGTCGCCCGCGCAGTCCCGCCGCATGCACGGTCCCGCGCTTGCCGAGTAGCGCGCCGAAGTTCAGTTCTCCCGTGACGCCGCCCTGCATGCCGATGGTGATGAGCGTCCCGTCCATCGCCAGTGCGTCGATGTTCGGCTGAAGGTACTTCGCGCCCATGTTGTCCAGGATGAGGTCGGCGCCGTGACCGCCCGTCCTGTCCTTCAGCACCTCGACGAAGTCCTGGTTCTTGTAGTCGATCAGGATGTCCGCGCCCAGAGACGCGCAGAAGTCGAGCTTGGACTGCGAGCCGGCCGTGACAGCGACGGTGGCGCCGAACGCCTTGGCCACCTGGATGCCGTGCGTGCCGATGCCGCTGCCACCGCCGTGCAACAGCACCACCTGGCCGGATCGCAGGCCGCCGTACATTACGAGGTTCGACCACACCGTCGCCGCGACCTCAGGAAGTGCCGCTGCCGCGTGCAGATCGAGGGCTCCCGGGATGGGGAGCAGCTGTGTCGACGGCACAGCGACCTGTTCGGCGTAGCCACCACCGGCGAGCAGCGCGCACACCCTGTCGCCGACCTTCCAGCCGTGCACGCCCTCGCCGAGCTCGGAAATGACACCGGAGCATTCGAGGCCGAGGATCTCGCTGGCTCCCGGAGGGGGTGGATACATGCCCTGCCGCTGCATCAGATCGGCGCGATTGACGGCGGTGGCGGCGACGTCGACGATGACCTGCCCGCGTTGCGGACGTGGGTCCGGTACCTCGGTCCACTGCATGACGTCGGGTGAACCGAACTCTGTCAGGGTGATTGCGTGCATGGACCGAGGCTACCCAGGTGAGTGGAAATACATGCCCTGCTATGGGCGGATTCGAGCGGTCGTCGCAACGTGCCTGATCATTGAGGGATGGTTGCGGTGGTTTATCGGTTGTACACCCATGACGTGCGGATGACGTTCTGGTCGTTGCGGAGCTCTGGTCTGACGG